>Ga0187833_10001483_pt1 | contig 26788 bp, 20 predicted proteins | sample ETNtaG_37_FD_167968 | JGI IMG/M metagenome (GOLD analysis project Ga0187833, IMG submission 167968) | Marine microbial and viral communities from oxygen minimum zone, Eastern Pacific Ocean - ETNP2014_SV_400_PacBio MetaG (Illumina Assembly) | ecosystem: Environmental > Aquatic > Marine > Hypoxic...
CACCGGTGGTTCGAAGATTATAACGAGAACCACCCCCACAGTGGACTCAAGTGGAGGTCACCTAGAGACTTCCTCAGAGCCCAGTCAAAAACCCGTCAGGGTGTCCGGTGAAATGGGGGCAAGTCCATGAGGGCACCGGTTCACAAGCGGCGGGCAGCACGTCAACAACGCTTTCCAACCCTAAAAAATTTACACAGAGCGTATGGAATGCTCTCAAAGAGATACGGCGTAAGGCCAAACCCGGAGATGAGCTTACCTTCTATTATCGTGGACATGGCGGAGGAGGTCCAAAATACGGCTCACGCGATCAGAAAGGAGAGGACAGCGAAAAATACGACGAACATATTGACGGAAAGATTCTTGATGATCAGCTCGCCGCATGGCTTGGAAAATTTGATCCCGGGGTAAGCATCACGTTGCTTCTCGATACCTGTTTTGGCGGCGGTTTTGCGGGAGGGGGAGATGACGTCAAGGAGGGTTCTTCCGTCCAGGTTATCGGCGTCGGGAACACATGTCCAAGCACGGGCTCGACCTTAACCGATGAATCGGTAGGCGGATGTAAGGGCGATGCGGACCTGGACGGGGACGGGGACGGGGACGGGATCGTTAGCGCCTTGGAGTTGAAGGAATACCTGCGTTCCAAAGGATGGGATGTGCGGGCGCCATATGACACCAGTAGTGATCTTTCGTTCATTGAGCGTTTGAAAATTTGGGGGAATGACCTCGACAAATGGGCCATGGGGGCAAGTGTAAAGCCCTTCGACGAATCAGACGGTTCTGGGATTCCCCTCTCCTTCGACAGTCCCGAATGGTGCACCTACGGAGGCGGGACGACGTTCGTACCCTTCCCAACGACGCCGTCTTCCATCGGGCTGTCTCCCCCGCCTGAGCAATCCACGCCGCCGCCGTCTACCAGCGTACCACCCTCGCCGCCTGCCGGAGACAAGGAGGATCCGACGGATTCGGAGCCCCCGAAACAACCGCCGCAGACTGCCGGAGACGAGGAGGATCCGACGGATTCGGAGCCCCCGAGACAACCGCCGCAGACACCACTGGTTAAGCTGACCGTCAAGGCCAAGCAGACGGTTCTCAAGAGCGGCAGCGAACAAAGCGTGGCTATGCCCGAGGCGATGATCAAGCTCGACATCGGCGCCGAGCCGGAGCTTCCCCTCGCCGGCAATGACCGGGACGACGCCGGCTACGATGAATCCCCGGTACAGGGCCTGACCGGAGCGGACGGCACGTTGACCCTTGAAATCCCGGCCAGCATTGCGGTCAGCATCCCGGCATCCTATACGCCGTCGGAAGTCGAAGTCGATCTTACGACCCAGGGCAGCACTATCGTCAAGGTAGACATCGACCCGGACATGACGGAAGGAACCCAGCCGGCTTCCTATCTGCACCCTGACCTGCACGAGTATATTGTCCGCAGCTTCATCCACGACGGGGCAATGTTCATCGTCCTAAACTACCCAAAGGACAGGACCGCCGCGGTCAATGAGTTGATCGCACTATCATCCAACGTGGAATACGCGGAAGAAAACTATTGCCGGGACAAGCAGGCGGGGCCGAACGATCCCTATTTCGCCTCGAAGGGCTCTTGGGGGCAGAGCTACGACGACCAGTGGGCCATCAAGCGAGTCGGCTTCACGGCGGGCCGGAACTCAGCCTGGCAAGCCCCCGGCAAGAAGGCAAAACCGGTCGTGGTCGCCGTCATCGATACGGGCCTTGACTGGAATCACCAGGATTTCACCTGGAGCAGTATCTGGAAAAACAAGGATGAAATCCCGGACAATGGGATCGACGACGACGACAACGGGTACATAGACGACGTTATCGGATGGGACTTTTGGCGAAACACCAATAAACCTTGGGATCGCGACGGTCATGGAACCTTCGTGACAGGGGTGATCGCCGCGACCCAGAACAACGGCGTTGGCATCGCGGGCATTAACCCTCAGGCGCGGATCATGGTGCTCAAGGCCCTCAACAACTTCGGGCATACCCGAGCTTCGTACCTGGCGGAAACGATCATCTACGCGGCCAACAATGGCGCCCAGGTAATCAGTATGAGCGTGGGGGGCAAGAATTTAACGCGCACGGAAAAGACAGCGATCGACTACGCCCATTCCCGAGGGGTGGTCACCATCGTGGCCGGCGGCAATGAGGGAATCAACGTCGATGAATACGGGATGGCGGGGATGGACCACGTCATTACGGTGGCCGCAAGCGATTATAACGACAGGAGGACGGTGTTTTCCAACTGGGGGTCCAGAATCGATATCGCCGCGCCCGGAACGGACGTGCTCGGACCTCGGGCCAGACGCACCGACCTGATGCGGGATATTCCCGGAGTGAAATACACCGCTGGCGAAGCCTTCGTCGGGCCTGACACCAGGTACTACCGGGCCAGCGGGACATCTTTCTCGGTGCCGATCATAGCCGGTACGGCCTCATTGATCTTATCGCGCTATCCGAACCTGACCAACACTCAGGTAAAGCGTTTGCTGCTGCAATCCGCGAAGGACATCGAGACGCCGGGATGGGACCAGTACACGGGCTATGGGATTCTGGACGCACGAGCGGCCCTGAGCGCGGATCCTGATTTCTTCATCCTGTCCCGGGTCCTCAGTATCCGTTCCGCCAGGAAGAACGGAAAACAGGTGGTGGAAGTGACCGGAACGGCGGATGCAGACCACTTCAAGCGCGCCTGGATCGAGATCGGCAAGGGCGAAAATCCGACCGAATGGAAAAAGGTCACCCTTGATATCACCAAGCCGGTGAAGCTCGGGGTGGTCGGCGAAGTCGCCGCCGGAAACTTACGCGGCGCCAAGGTGTGGATCATTCGTCTCGTCACCGAACACAACAACGGCCAACGGCGCGAAGCCCGCTACAAACTGAAACTGGGTTGACCGGTCCAACGCAGTGGGAGGACAAAATGTTTAAACCAGAACGTAGTATCGTAAACCTTGCATTTCCCTTGCTAATGCTGGCCGCGTCTCCGGCATTGGCCGTGGTCGGCGAAACGGTGATCGCCAACAAGGGTAAGCCCCTCGGTTCGGCCACCGTGACCTTCGAACCGGATCCAAAGAAATCCTTGGAGGCGCTCCGCCGCATGAGGGAACGCTACCAAATCTTGTATCCGCCCTCTTCGAGGATAACTCCGGACTTCCAGCCGTCGGAAGACGGCGTCCGCGAGCGGGCGCGCCAAGAGATGGAAAAGCGGCTGCGCGAGGCCGAGTTGACCAGGCCCCGGCCTACGGTTGGCGTCAACCCGTGCGCCGGTCGCGCTGCCTCTGTGCCGGCACCGCAGCCCTGTTCGCGGGTGATGGAGCATGCCGATCAGCCGGCCCCCGTCGAGGTTAACCCATGCGCCAGCGTCACCACGCCGGCGCCGCAGCCCTGTCAGCCAATGATGGAACGCATCGACCCGCCGACCTTCATCGCCCCGTCTCCCCGGTGAAATAGGCTATCAGCCCTCCTTGTCGGCGGACAGTGACGGAGCGGAGGCAACCGGCGGCAGTAAGACGCCGGCGTTCCCAAGGGCCTTCATCAGGACCTCGTTGACGGCGCGGCGGTGCCCGGTCATGAAGCGCACACCGCTGGCGTAGCCGCGGTGGGTGAGCGGAACGCCGAGGGCGGCGGCGCAAGCGGAGGCCGACGTTGATCCTGGGCGTTCCCGGCGGAATCAGGTCCATGATCTCTTTCGAGACCAGTCGGCCGTAGACCGATCACGTCCGCCTCGTCGAGTGCCCGCCGGGCCTTCAAGGTCAGAAGTTCCGGGTCTCCGGGCCCCGCCCCGACCAGATAGACTTTCCCTCGGTTCGGCATTCGCAACTCTTGGAAAGAACCGGCGGACCTGGACATGCGTCCGGGTACGCCGGCCGGAAGAGTCGCTAGCCGGATTGTTAAAAGCGAATGCTACGCGGCTCTTTCACCTCAACTATGATCTCATGCGCTTCTTCATGCGCATGGCCATGGCCTTGGGCGTGGAGCCGCTGCGGAAGTGGTCGAGGTATTTGCCGTCAGGCCCCATGAAATAGATGACATCGGAGTGGTAGACGAAGTAGTCGTCCACGCCCCATCCTTTCTCAAATATCTTAGTCGCGTATACTCTGTAAGCCTCGGTCGCCACCGCGACCTGCTTGGGGGTGCCGGAGAGCCCCACCAGGCGTGGATGGAAATTGGAAACGTATGCCTTCAAGACCTCGGGGCGATCCCGTTCAGGATCGATGGTAATGAAGATAGGCGCTACCTTTTCCGCCTCCTCGCCCAACTGCTCCAGGGCATGCGCCATCATGATCGTCGATGTCGGGCATACAGCGGGGCAGAAGGTATAGCCGAAATAGATCAGCATGTAACGGCCGTGGAAATCGGCGTCGGTAACCGTATTCCCGTTGTGATCGACCAGGGTGAACGGCCCGCCGATGTTTCCCGCCAATGGCCCGCCAACGTTTCCCTTTATTGGTCCGCTAATGGTTGGGGCCGCGCCCTTGTCCGCTTCTGTCGGTCCGGCGTTCGCCGCCGCGCTCAGGGACATGGCGAGTATCACCACCAGCATCGCCACGCGGTTTATTCTCTCCCTCAATTCCACGATGATCCCCTTCTTGACGGGTTTTCTCCTCGGCCTGTTTGCGCTTGCCGATAACCATGGCGGCGACCAGACCGGCTATGCCGTCGTTGATGTGGACAACCGTGTCGCCGGTGAAGTCGAGCGCTCCGCCGCCGCCGGCAAATTGCTCTCCGAAGCAAAAGAACCAGGAAGGAACAAAATCGTCTTCAGCATCTAGGGCATTATCCGTTCAAGCGGCACCGGCCCACTCTCCCACCCGGCCACCCACGGTATCGTACGCTTGGGGTGGCCGGGTAGGGGAGTGGGCCGGACCGATTCCATGTTAAGTGGATAATGCTCCAGGGTTCATCATAAAAACCGTGGGTCTTACTTGCCGATCGGCCCTGGTTTTTTGATTTGGGTCATCAGGTCGTCATTCCATTGTCCCTCGATCTTGACATGGGCGGCGGCGCCCATCAATACCGCCTTGATCAGGTTGTGGTTGAGGTAGACGTACAACCCCGGCTGGAGGAAGGTATACGTCATCGCGCCGGCGCTGCCCCCCACCAGCCAATAGGTCTCGAGATTGGTCAGCGGTTTGTCGCCGAAGGAACCGGTTGGCCAGACTAGATCGCCGTGGCCGCCGATCAGGTGCGGCTGGGTGGGATTGTTGGCCTGGGAATGAACGATGAGGACCGTTTCCCCGACCTTCGCCGTCAGCGAGTTGTCGCCGGTATAGGCGAAGGCGGCATGGCCCAGGACAACGTGGCTGGGGGTGAGTGTTCGCATGACCTCAATCTTGTCGGGCACTGAATCGGCCGCGTTTTTGTAAGTCTTGTAATTCCCGTCCTTGTCCTTGGGCACGTAATAGTCCTGCTCGCCGATGTACCAAGCCTTGTCATAGCGCGCCCTTTTGCCCATGGCGTCTTTGAGGCCGTTGCGGGGCAGGACCATGATCGCCCCATTCATGCCCGAAACCACATGCACGGGGATCATCGCGCCACCCGGCGCGCAGTGGTAGCAGAAAACGCCGGGCTTGGTCGCCTTGAAACGGAACGTGGCCTGCTGTCCCGGGTCGACATGGCTCAGCCCGGCGCCGCCCAGCTCCCCCGTCGCGGCGTGCAAGTCGATATTGTGTGCCAAGGTGTTGCTTGACGGGTTGACTATGGTCAACTCGACATAGTCGTCTTGGTGGACGACGATTATCGGCCCCGGCACGGTGCCGTTAAAGGTCATGGCCCACATCTTGGTGCCGTCGCCGTCGATGACGATTTCCTTTTCCTCGGCGGTCAGAGTCACCTTGACGATTTTCGGCGGGCCGCTGACCGTCTGCCTGTGATTGGGGAAAGCAGGCGGGTCAACCAGCTTCTGGGTTACGCTTTTCAAATTTCTGGCCGCATAGGCGAACTCGGCATTGCCGACCATGGCCACGGCGCCGACTGCCGCCGCCGTGCCCAACAGGAAATCACGACGGCTGGGACCGCCACTGTCGGTTTTTTTCATCTTTAGTCTCCCCTCCACTGGTTAAAAACTACTCGCTTGGTTAAAACTACTCGCCGCGCACTTCCATGGGGTTGGCTTCGCTACTGGACCATTCGGCCATGGAGCCTGCATGCACCCTGGCTTTCTTGTTGTCCAGCAGTTCGATTGAAAGAATCCGGCACTTTCAAAATCGCGGCACGATATGCACGATATGTACGCGGCAACTGCGATTCATATGGAATCTTAAGCATTTCGTTTCGCACCTCGTTTCGCACCCAAATTCCCACAATATTGATATGGATATTCCCATATGAACCTTCCGTTTATGGAAATGTCAAGAGCCTTCATAGGGAAACCCCCGAGCATTTTAAGGGAAATACCTAGTTTATTTCTTTTTTCGGGGAGCTTAATTCCCGGCTTGGGGTGGAGGATAATGACGGCCACGGAACCGATGGTTTTCGTGGTTGATGATGACCAGGGGGCGCGCGGCTTCCTGCATTGGTTGATCATGCCGGTGCATCTGGCTGTCGGGACTTTTGCCCCTGTCTTGGAGTGCCGATTATGTTAATGGTTGTCGGACGCCTGCCGTGGCTGGGCGTCTGCCGCGAACTCGGTCAGCAGGCGTCGGACAAGCCTCGGGGGAGGAAACCGTATCAACAGGCCGGACACATGACTGCGCCCGACCGCCTTGCATCAACGTCAAATTAACCCTTGCCAAAAGGGAGCCGTCCACACATGACCCAGGTTGTATAAAAGCGCGGGTGGTCAAAAATTTGTTTCATCCGGGAATTCCGGGAAAAGCGTCCATTATACGTTGAGCCTGCTATCCCAATCGGCGGCGTTCAAGGTCGTGCCGGCTTTGCCGGTCGCCTCCAAGAGGGCGAACCTTGAGTGCCGCCTGGGATGGCTTTTGGTCTCTGTAGGTCGGCTCGGAAGAATGGCCGCTTTCGTCTCTCGAAAAAATAATCATTGACTCTCCTTGAATTACTTTCTTGAGAGGCCGGATAAGGCCACTTTCCCGAGCCGGCCTACCATCCTGAAGCCACTGTCCGAGACGGCTGTCAAGGGCGGCCGTTGGCCGTCGCAAAGCGGCGCGCGGCGCCCCTTACCGCCGTCTCGGACAGTGGGCGGGCTTAATAAAGGACGGACGAATTTTCCCGGAATTCCCGAATGAACCAAAAAATTTTGGAATAAAAATTCAAAATCCAAACTCCATTAGGCATAGCTGGCTGTAACGATAGTTGCAAAAATTTTCAAGGCGCCGCCTTATCACGGCGCACACCCATAGCGGAGATGCAATGGATTATAGGTTCCAGCAATGGAATTCGAACTGGAATACGCATATCGATCGTGTTCCTACAAATGCTCCCGAACCTTGGTGGCCAAGGTGTTCGGCGTGATTCCGTGTGGGAAGTACGTGACGATTTTCCCATCGGGACCCATCAGGTAGAAGATGGCCTGATGGTCTATGAGGTAATCGTCATCGTCGTTCGCTTTTGCAAAGTACAAACGGTAAACCTTCGCCGCCGCCGCAACCTGTTCGGGACTGCCGGTCAACCCGATCATTCTCGGATGGAAGTTCTCCATGAACGATTTCAGCACCTTGGGCGTATCCCGTTCAGGATCGACGCTGATGAAGACAGGCTGAACCTTGTCGGCTTTCGCACCCAGTAGGTCCATGGCATCCGTGATGGTTTGCAAGGCCGTCGGGCAAACGTCGGGACAAAACGTATAGCCGAAGAAAACCAGCATGTAGCGTCCCCGGAAATTGGCGTCGGTAACGGTCTTGCCGTTATGATCGATGAGGGTGAACGCCCCGCCGATGGAAATATGGGATGAGACGCCAGGCGTTTCCTCGGCGGACTGAACAGGGTTCCAAGTCCAAGCGCCGACAACGATGAGAACGATTCCCAGGCAAAGGATAGTGAATAGACGCTGCATGACGTATCCCTTTTTAAATTCAGCAGCGGTTACCGGTATTTTTCTTCCGCTTTCCTACACCAAGCAGACATTTGTGGTTCAGTGGAGGCGCGGCACACGGTTTCGGTCTGAGCGCCCAGGCTCGCATCAATAGCCGCCCTTCTTGCCCGTGCCGATGAACTTGAAGCCGCCCCGGTACTCGAAGGGTTGCCACCAGGCGGTGGCGCCGGTCTCGGTATCTGTGTGGCGCATGAAAACCTGGGGCGAGGGCGGCGCGATGGTCAGGGCCAACTCGTAGGCGCCCGGCCCGTCGAGGTCGACGTTGCCGCCGTAGTGCGGACCGTCGGAAGCCATCATCGGGCGCAGCATGCCCGACGCTGTCCAACGGCTACCCTTCTTTGTCAGCCTGTATCCGACGTCGAGGTAGGGGACCCAGTCCCCTTTCCGGAACCCATAAGGGTTGCCGGCAAGGGCGTGGATGCGTCCCTCCAGGTGAATGCCCCCGGGCTCGTGGCTTGTCATGTTGGCGTGACCGGCTTTGTCCTGGTGGCCGCCGCCTTGCTCCATGCTTGCCATTGGAGCCTCCGTCTCAACGGCCTGTAGATACATTGCCCAGACCTTAAGACCCTCATGTTCCATGGGCTCGCCCGCCGGCAAGTTCCCGGCGTGAGCCGCCGCCATATCCAGGCTTATGATCCAAGCCGCGGCAATGATCGGGCCGAGTCTTCGTGTCCACTTGGTTCTCATGGTTAGCATAACCTCCTAAGTTGAAAAAACGGCCGGATACCACGCGGCGGCGACGGTGAGGCTGCCGAGCGCGCCGGGCAGCAAGGGAAGCCAGCGCGCCGATGCCGGCACCCCTTGGCGCGCCAGCAAGCGCCAGCCAAGCCACAGGCTCCACGAGACGGCGCCGAGAACCAGTATTCCCTTGAAAAAGTTGATCACCCCGGCGCCGAGGCCGAGAGACCCAAGGGCCTCGAACAGATCGCCGCCGAGGCCAAGCAACAGAGAAACCATGGCGACGGGGAGGAACTGATAGCCGAGCTCGACGAAACCACGGCCAAACGGCGCGTCGCCGCCGGCGCGGCGCGCAAGCCAGGCCGCGGCGGCGGTGGCGGCGGCGAGGGCCGCCGTGATGATCGCCATCCAGGACATCATGTAACCGCTGACGAGGAAAAAGTCGAACCAGCGCAGAACCTCGCGCTCATGCGGATAGACCGCCATCAACCATATGGGCCCGGGCTCGCCGAGCCAATACCATTGCTGGTCGATGGCCCAGTTGCCGAGGGTCGCCCTCAGGGTCTGATAGGAGTCCAGGACCAGCCACAGGAAGCCGCCGAGGGCCGCGCCGGTGCCCGTGAACAGGAACAGGACTTCCGAGAGGTTGCCGTTGTGTTCACGGATGGCGGCGACCTCCTCGCCCGGCGGACGCAGGCGCAGGTACAGCCCGGCCTTCGACTGGGGGCTGACGCAGCGGAAGCATTCGATGCAATGGCGGGACTCGGTCTTGCGATTGAGATCGATCATGGTCGGGCACACGGTCTTCTCGGTCCATGCGTCGCCGCCGGCCCTTGGGCGCTTGGCGCGAAAATCCACCGCCCCGATGCGCGAGAAAACCCCGAGCAGGAGCCCGATCGGGCACATGTGCCGGCACCACGCCCGCTTGTTGCGCCCGAAGAAGAAGCCCAAGGCGACAGCGGCGATCAGTATGCTTCCGAACACGATGGCGATGGCTTCCGCGTGGTCCCGCGCGCCCGCCGTCTGCGCCCACACGGTGACAACGAGGAAACTGACGATGGGCGTGCCCGGCCACCGCACCCATGCGGGGATGGCCAGCCGCGGCCCCAACCTGTTGGCCCATTCCGAGGCCGCGCCCATGGGGCATAGGAGACCGCACCAACCGCGCCCGATGAAGATCACGGATAGAAAGACGAGGGGGAACCACAGGCTCCAGATGGCGGCATTGGCGAAGGCGGCGAAATCGCCGAATGCGTCCGCGTTATCGGACGTTGCCTTCAGCAGCGCGGGCCCGAACAGCAGGGTTACGAAAACAACGAACATGCCGGCGTGCACGAGCCACATGGCGCGCCGGTAGCGGACGAAGAACGCCTCGATGCGCGCGGCCACGCGCGGCAGGGAACCGCCGCGAAGAAAGGGCTGGGCGAGATCGTTTGCTCGCGGGCGTGACGCCGCGGACGTATCGCTCATACTGGTGCTCGCCACGTTAATTCCATGAAGGCTTGCGAGCATGTCGAGTAGCAGCAACGCCGCTTTGATTCAAGCCAATATGAAGCTTTCTGTCAGTAACACGTGATCAGTCCGGTTTTATGGGACCCTCCTGGTGGAAGGGGGCGGGATGAGGCGGACGGAGCAGTTACAAGGACTACGATTGACGAAGTTCGAGGAGATTTACGAACGGGTGGCCAAACGGGAGTTGAGCCAGTCGGAAGCGGCTAGATCACGAATATAAGGCCGAAACCGGCCTCGACAGGACCCCGTCGGCCGATGCATCCAAAAAGAGAATTTCCAGCCCTTCTCGGGCTTGACCAGAACGACATGTATAAGTATAGTTATAGGATATCAATATCTACTGTTACTTGTAAGATAATAGATGGTTGATTTCCCTAGGAATATCCCAGGATTGGTTGCCATGGATGCTTTTCCGCCTTGCCCGCGGGCGGCTCTTTTTTTTGGCGATTGGACGGCGACCTGAATGGCCGGGCCGATAGGTTTCGGCGGTCCAAAACCGCCCAAAAAGGAAACCAGAGTCAAACCGCCGGCCGAGCATCTTGGCGATGATACTTGGGACAAGGCTAGGAATCACTTTGTGAATCTGCGGACTTTCTTCGCCACAGAGAAGGCGGCCTTCTCGTACGAAGGGAAGTCCAGACCTCAAAAAACCAACTTCCCTGGAAGGTCGCAATGAACCATTTTCGCGGCTCGCGTGGCTGCCAAGAACAGGTTCTCAAGAAAACCTTGGCGCTGGTTCTGGCGGGCGGGCGCGGCAGCCGCCTTGGCCGCTTGACCGCCCGCCAGGCCAAACCGGCGGTCCCTTTCAGCGGCGAGTACAAAATCATCGACTTCACCTTGTCCAATTGCATCAATTCCGGCATCCGCCACGTCGGCGTGCTCACCCAATACAACGCCCACACGCTGATCCAACACGTGCAGCGCGGCTGGGGCTTCCTGCGCTCCGAACTGGGCGAGTTCGTGGAGGTATGGCCGGCACAGCAACGCAACGGCGAGGGTTCCTGGTACCAGGGCACCGCCGACGCCGTTTACCAGAACATCGACATCATGGGCGCGCACGGCGCCGAATACGTCATCGTGCTGGCCGGCGACCACGTCTATAAGATGAACTATGCCATGATGCTGGCCCACCATATCGAGCGCGGCGCCGATGTCACCGTGGCCTGTGTCGAGGTGCCATTGAAAACCGCCACCGCCTTCGGCGTGGTGGGCGTCGACGACGGGGACAACATCGTCAACTTTATGGAGAAGCCGGAAACGCCTCCGTCCATCCCCGGCAAGCCCGGCCGGGCTTTCGCCAGTATGGGGATTTACGTTTTCACCACGCCGTTCCTTCTCGAACAACTGGCGCGCGACGCCGAGACCCTAAATTCCTCGCGTGATTTCGGCAGGGACGTAATCCCTTATCTGATGGCTCGCTGCACCGTGGTGGCTCACCGGTTCCGGGACAGCTGGAGGAATCTAGGGACAGTATATAATTTCTTATACGGAAAACTATATACTGTCCCCAAAATCCCCGTCTTGCGAATGGTAGCAAATGCTATCTCTTCAGCGAAGAAGATATGAATGCGTTTTCAATAAATCACTTAGGGGCAACGGCCGTTTCCCGTCCGTAAAGCATCAATCGCCGGTTCTGGCCGGAGAAGGACCGTCCCCTTACGCGGCGGTCGAAACCGGAGATATTGGAATGCGTCCGCTGTTCGGAGCCCCCGTAGTCCATACTCCGCCGGCGCCGGTCCGGGCCGACGAAGTCGCGGCTCCTGATGAAAACGCGGTGGCTTTCGATGACCGAACAGATTCTTTCATAAAGGCTCTCGACCGAAACCGGTTTGGCAAGGAACTCGGTAATGCCGGCGTCGCGGGCGGTGATCACTTCTTGAAGCTCGGTGCACGCCGTCACCATGATAACCGCCACGTAGGGGTCGGGGCTGTCCGGGTCCTTCCGGATTTTAAAAAGAAGCTTGATTCCGTCGAAAGCTGGGCCCCAATCGGTAAAGATAAGGTCGGCGGGCTTATCGCGAAGCATTTCGAACCCCTTGTCGGGAGTCGGCGCATCACGGATGTCCTTGACCCCGAGCTGGCGCAGCACGCCCACGAACATGTTACGCATCGCCGGGAGCTTCTCGACAATCAGGACGTTCAGGTTTTTCAGGTTGTAGTTTTTAACGGGCTTCTTCATAGGCTTCTATTTAGATGACACAAATCTAATATAACATGAATGTGAGATATGTAAAGGATATCCCGGAGAAGGCTTATCCCCTTGCATCCGGTGCCACAATATCACGAGGCTCGCCGGAGTTCATCGCACCTCCTTTATCCTCCGCGTCCCTCCGCGTCCATTGCGTTAAGATTAAACGCCAAGGACGCGGAGGGGAGGAAAGCCGCGACGAGCCATAAGAACGCAAAATGTCGATCCGACCGGACTGAAGGGGATTAAGCCCTGTCGGGGATAAGCCTCCGGGAGAATTTTTCTTTAGCTTTTCGATGCTTGTTGTTTTACATTTTCTCTTCGGTTGGACTTTTTCGTTGCCCTCGACGGGGCGTCGGAGCCGGCTCTTATCCGCTGGCTTTCAAAGGCGGTTCGAGGGGGACGCAAAAGGAGCAACCGACAGACCTTAACGGAGGTAACCGATGGGCGCTCTCACGTTGAAACAGCTCGCCAAGCTCGCCGCTAAAAAAAGCCCGGCTGAAATCAAAGCCGCGGCAAAGCAGCTGGAAATGATTGCCGAGGTAAAAGCAACTGGAGGGCAGGGCGTTGCAAAGGTTGCCGCAACGAAAGCCACCGCAACGAAAATAATCGCAACGAAAGCGGCCGGAGCGAAAACCGCCGGGATGGCGGCTGGAAAAGCTGCCGCGGCAACTAAAGTTTTCGGAATCAGCCTGGGCGGGTTGGGACCGCTGGCCTTGCTGGTGGCGGCGGGAGCCGTGAGCTACTTTCTATATAATTACTACATCAAATCCGTCGAGACCTCCGAAGCTTCTTCCTGACTTTGCCGATTTGCCGTTATCGCCACAACTTTGTCTGGCGGTCGAGGCTATCCAGTGCCCGTCAAATGGCGGTGAACGCCGTAACCGCGGCGACCGGCCTGGTGGCGGAAGCGGCGCTTCCCACCCTTCAACTATCGGACACGACCCTCCCATGCGCCGGCGAAATTCCGAGACATATCAGGGAACAAGGCCTATAAATCGAAGGGTTTTCTGGCAACCTATGGGATTTAAGGAGCCTTGGAACCCCGTCGCTAAAAAGGGTTGAGAATCGATGGAATTCGAAAAATACAGCGAGCGCTCGCGCGGCTTCGTGCAGTCGGCGCAAAGCTTGGCGCTCCGCTCCAATCACCAGCAACTGACGCCGCTCCACCTCTTGAAGGTGCTCATCGAGGACGGCGGCGGCCTGGCCGCGGGACTGATCGCCGCCGCCGCCGGCGACGTCAAGAAGACGCTCGCCGGCACCGAAGCCGAGCTCGCCAAACTGCCCAAGGTGGAAGGCCCCGGCGCCGGCCAGGTCCACCTGGCGGCGGAAATGGCGCGCCTCTTCGAGCAGGCCGAAAAAATCGCCAAGCAAGCCGGTGACAGCTTCGTCACCGTCGAGCGGCTTCTCCTGGCCCTTACCCTTGCCGCCGGAACCGCAGCCGCCAAGGTGCTTAGCCATGGCGGCGTCAAGCCGCGCAACCTCAACCGCGCCATCGAGGACCTGCGCAAGGGCCGCAAGGCGGCCAGCGCCAGCGCCGAGGACAGCTATGACGCCCTGGAAAAATACGCCCGCGACCTGACGGCGGCCGCCGCCGATGGCAAGATCGACCCGGTTATCGGCCGCGACGAGGAAATCCGCCGCACCATCCAGGTGCTTTCGCGGCGGACCAAGAACAATCCGGTGCTGATCGGTGAGCCCGGCGTCGGCAAGACCGCCATCGTCGAGGGCCTGGCGATACGCATCGTCCAGGGCGACGTGCCGGAAAGCCTGAAAGGCAAAAGGCTGATGGTCCTCGATCTCGGCGCCCTGGTCGCCGGCGCCAAGTTCAGGGGCGAGTTCGAGGAGCGCCTGAAAGCGGTGCTCTCCGAGGTCATGGCGGCGGAAAGCGAGATCGTCCTTTTCATCGACGAAATGCACACCCTGGTCGGCGCCGGCGCCGCCGAGGGCTCGATGGACGCCTCGAACCTGCTGAAACCGGCCTTGGCCCGCGGCGACCTCCATTGCGTCAGCGCCACGACCTTGAACGAGTACCGAAAACATGTCGAAAAGGACGCCGCCCTGGCGCGCCGCTTCCAGCCGGTCTACGTCGCCGAGCCGACCGTCGAGGATACCATCTCGATCCTTCGCGGCATCAAGGAGAAATACGAACTCCACCATGGTGTCAGAATCTCCGATAGCGCCCTGGTCTCGGCGGCGACGCTGTCGAACCGTTATATCTCCGACCGTTTCCTGCCCGATAAGGCCATCGACCTTGTCGACGAGGCGGCGGCGCGGCTGAAGATGGAAATTGATTCCAAGCCCGAGGAGATCGACGAGATGGACCGCCGCATCGTCCAGCTCAAGATCGAGCGCGAGGCCTTGAAAAAGGAAAGCGACAAGGCCTCCAGGGAACGCCTGAAAAAGCTCGAAGGCGAACTCGCCGAGCTGGAGAAAAGCTCGCACCGGCTCTCGGAGCGGTGGCGGGCGGAAAAGGCCGCCCTCGCCGACGCCACCAAGATCAAGGAACAGCTGGACCGGGCCCGCATCGCCTACGAACGGACCCTGCGCGCCGGCGAGCTCGATAAGGCGGGCGAACTGCAATACGACCTGATCCCCAAGCTGGAGGCCAGGCTAGAGGAGGCGGAGCCAGCCGAATCGACCGCCACCATGCTCGAGGAAGCGGTGACCCCGGAACACATCGCCACCATCGTTGCCCGCTGGACCGGCATCCCCGTCGACAGGATGCTGCGGGGCGAGCGCCAGAAACTCTTGCATATGGAGGAAGCGCTTGGCGCCCGCGTCATCGGCCAGGACGAGGCCCTGGCCTGCATCTCCGACGCCGTTCGCCGCGCCCGCGCCGGCCTCCAGGACTCCAGCCGTCCGATCGGCTCGTTCCTGTTCCTGGGTCCGACCGGCGTCGGCAAGACGGAGCTCAGCAAGGCGCTCGCCGAATTCCTCTTCGACGACGAGCAGGCGATGGTCCGCATCGACATGTCCGAATACATGGAAAAGCACGCCGTGGCGCGGCTGATCGGCGCGCCGCCGGGCTACGTCGGCTACCAAGAGGGCGGCGCCCTGACCGAGGCGGTGCGCCGCCGGCCCTACCAGGTGATCCTCTTCGACGAGGTGGAAAAGGCCCATCCGGACGTCTTCAACATCCTTTTGCAGGTCTTGGACGACGGCCGCCTGACCGACGGCCAGGGCCGCACGGTCGATTTCCGCAATGCCCTCATCGTGCTGACCTCGAACCTGGGCGGCGACATCTTAGCCGGTCAGCGGGAAGGCCACGATTCGACGGAGGTTCAAGGGCAGGTGATGGAGGTGGTGCGCGCCGCCTTCCGGCCGGAATTCCTCAACCGTTTGGACGAGATCATTCTTTTCCACCGCCTTTTCCGCGAGCATATGGCCGGCATTGTCGACATCCAGCTCGAGGGACTTTGCCGGCTTCTTTCCGAGCGCAAGATCAAGCTCGATCTCGACGCCGCGGCGCGGGCCTGGCTTGCCGACAAGGGTTTCGATCCGGTTTACGGGGCCAGGCCCCTGAAGCGGGTGATCCAGCGCGCCCTGCAGAACCCGTTGGCCGGCCTGATTCTCGCCGGCGAGGTCGGCGACGGCGAAACGGTAAGCGTCTCGGCCGGCGACGGCGGCCTCACCATCAACGGCGTCGAGGCGGCGGCGGCTTGATAGGGGGCGGCATAGGGCTTACGCCGGCGCTGGCGCGCCAGCCTTTCGTGGAGCCAAAGGCCCCACACCCCATGTTTAATTGCTGGAAGTGATGGAGTTTGAATTACGTAAACTGTTTCAAAAACACCGCTCATGAAGTTTCGTGATAAGAAATATCTTCCAGATCGAATTCCTTTATGATCCGGTCGACGTTGTTCCGGGCGCTTTGTCCCCATTGTTTGGTGAGCGCAAAAGTTTTTCCGTCCCAGGGCATCAATTCATCGTCTTCCGTAAAAAAAGCGTTTGATCGAGGCCGATGAACTTCCAGGTTCGCGATCATTCCGAGCTCCCTCTAAAAAACTGTCACTATCATGCTCTCCGTTTACGATGACCCAAGCTCGATCTGGTGGAAGGATATCTCTCGGTGGCGCGCCTCTTAGAACGGCCTCATGAACGACATGAAAAACGAGGTGTCGCTTCGGTAAATTGCGAATCATCTCATCGCCGATTGTTAGGTCAAAACGCGTCAAGTCACGGTTTTGAGTTCGAGAGCGGCGTTCCTGGTCGTGTCCGATAGTTGGTGGAAATTTGTTTTCGGCGTAACTTCCGATCCCGATGGTCACTCAATCATGCGGCGAGGTCAAGCGGATGAACAGGCGGATCAAGTTCCTACGCACCCGCCTGGGCCGGCTCATTCGCGACATCCGGCGCAAGACCGAGGGTGACGAGGGCCTGGAGGAAGCCTTCGCCGCGCCACTTGGCCGGGCCAGCCAAATCCGCGGACAGAAGCAGCGCCAACGCGGCTGGAAGCTCTCTCCGGCGGCTTGCGTCGCGCCACTGGCGCGACGGTCCGCCTCCGACGTGGCACGCCCCGGAGACCGAGTGCATCGGTAAGGGCAAGGCGCACAAACCCTATGAGTTCGGCGTCAAGGTTTCACTCACCACCACCAACAAGCGCCGCAAGGGCGGCCAGTTCATTCTCCATACCAAGGCCCTGCCCGGCAATCCCTATGACGGCCACACCCTGAAGGAGGTGATCGAAGAGACCGAGACGCTGACCGGGCGGGAAATCGAACGGGCCTATGTGGATGAGGGCTACCGGGGCCACGATGCGCCGAACCCCCACCGGGTCTTCAAGTCAGGCCAGAAGCGCGGCGTTCATGGCCAGATCAAGAAGGAACTTCGGCGGCGATCCGCCATAGAGGCGGTCATCGGCCATTGCAAAACCGACGGTCATCTGGACCGAAACTTCCTCAAGGGCCGTGACGGCGACCAGATCAACGCCGTCATGAGCGCCGTCGGCTACAACCTGCGCCTCATCCTCAAGTGGTTGAGGAAGCTTTTGCGCAGAATCATCGCCGCCATATGGGCCGCGATAACTCCTCGATCAGTGCTCAAACAGGCTTATTAACAGCGGACTGATTAGCGCCGGTTGATGGCCCAGGCTGTGTGAAAACGCTTTCTGGTTTTTCTTTGTGACGTGCCGGTGGGTTTGGGTGGTCTGCCGAGACAGTTTTTCCAGTTTTTGGGATTTGATCGTCTGTTGCGGGATTTTGGGCCGGAATTAGCGGTTTGTGCGGCGATCTGGCCTGATGGGAGCACAAATTGGCGTCGACGAACGCCTATACCGCGCTCATCGCCGTGATCAGCGGGCGGATGCCCATTTACGTCTTTGGCGCATCTTCTCCGGCGGCAATGGTTGCGCCGGTAACGATGAAGTCCGCTGGCCATGCCATGCCATGACGGGTCGCTCCCGGCATATTGCGGCGGGGACAGCTCCTTTCGTCGGTAATCCGCTCCTCGATGACGCCGTGGCGCTGTGATGCCTCAACAGGTTGTTCGTTCGATCCTCCTCGGTTAGCTTCTATGTCTGCAAACTTCAGCTTCTCAAAGTTGGATCGAATGAACAACCTGTTGAGACACCACACCTGGATGATTATCAGATCGTCTGCCCGAGCCACCCATTTCTGGAATTCCATCGGCTTCATGACAAACCTCCAAGAAATCAAACTGTTGGAGGAATGGAAACACTATTCCCACATTCAACGAAAATAGAGCCTTTACAAATAACTTACCAATTGAATTTATTTGCTTTTTAACCAGACAGTAGTGACCGCAGCCATGACCGAACTCTTCCTTGCCATCGGTCTGTTCCTCGCCACGCACTTGTTTTCGACCATACGTCCGCTACGTGACAGGCTGGTTCGCATCATGGGCCAGCGAACATTCGTGATTCTCTATTCTCTTCTGAGCCTAGCCGTCATCGTGTGGCTTGGCCATGCCTACGCCAACGCCCCCTACATTGAACTTTGGCCGCAATTGCCGTGGGCACGCTGGGTGCCATTTACCGTCATGCCGGTAGCCTGCCTGCTGGTGGCGGCGGGGCTGAGTTCGCCTAACCCGTTTTCCCTTGGTGCCGGGGCGCGAAAATTTGACCCGGCGCGGCCGGGCATTGTTGCCGTGACGCGCCATCCCGTCATCTGGGGAACGGCGCTCTGGTCGATCACCCATCTGATTGCCAATGGGGACGCCGCCAGTGTCATGTTGTTTGGTTTGCTATTTCTGCTCGGTCTGATCGGCCCCGCGAGCCTGGACCGCAAGCGGCGGAGAACCCTTGGCGGCGAGGCTTGGCGTCAGTTGCTGATCGATACTCGGCGCACACCGTTAGGCAGGGCCCTGGTTCAAACCGGCGTTTGGAGATGGCTGGCGGCGGGCGCCCTCTACGCCGGGCTACTTGCCGCCCATGAAGCCGTCATCGGCGTTACGCCGTTTCCTGCTTAGGCCCCCGCACTTGGCGCTGAAAGGTCGCCGCATGCTCGATAACCAGATCGCCGAAACCCGGACCGGAGCCTATGGCGCCGAGGTCGTGGATGCACTCGCCAGCATCGGCACGGTAATTACACATCCGCTTTTTTGAAATGGGGTCGTTTTTTGGGGCCATGACTTAGGAATGGCAATCTTCCAGGGCATTTTCCGATCGAGTTTACCCGTTATCGGTTGAGGCCACCTCAGTTCCGCTATTCATCTCTTGCCGGAGGGGTGGCCCCGATCCCAGGGGAACTCAAGGTTGCCGCTACGCGGCACCGCGCCAAGCGCGGCTTCGGCCTTGAGTTCCCCTTGGAAGGCTTATCCCCTTGCGTCCGGCCGGATCGACATTTTGTGTTCTTATGGCCCGTCGCGGCTTTCCTCCCCGTCCCTCTGCGTCCTTGGCGTTTAATCTTAACGCAATGGACGCGGAGGAAAAGGAGGTGTGATGAACTCCGCTAAGCCTTGGGATATTGTGGCACCGGACGCAAGGGGATAAGCCTTTCCGGACATTGCGGCCGGTACGTTGCTTCGTCATGGGTTTTGATCTAAACTCGTCATGGGTTTTGATCTAAGCTCGTTATGGGTTTTGATCTAAAATGGAAAATGGCTGAAAAGGAGATATTATGAAGGCTGACGATCATAAAAAAGTAGCAAAATGGCACCTTAAGCAGGCAGAATTGCATGAGAGCGTGGATGGATATTCGTGTGGATGTCCGGCAAATGAACAAAGCCTTAAAATAATTGCACTTGTTGATTCTGGCGCCGTTGAAAAAGAAAATGAATGTTCATTAGCTTGACATATAGTGAATAAGAACTTTTCTGGTTGGTTGCTGAAAAATACCAATCATATATAGACGAATATCAGTCGGGGCTACGCTATCCCCTCCGATTTATTCCTTCTGTTTCCCAGTTTAACTGACCGGCCCATAACAGGGCCGGTTTTGTTATGTCGGATAGGCGAAATGTTTGTTACCAAGGGTGAAGCGGCTGTATATCAGAGTGGCTCCTGACGGGTATAAATAGCCAAAGATCGGGATAGGGGGGCGCCTCAAGGCGCCGCCCCTCCCACACCACCGGGCATACGGGTCACGTACCAAGGCGGTTCGGCCGGGTTAAGCTTGAGCACAAATAAGGGGTTCCTCGACGTTTCGAGTGGAATTCACCTGGATTTGCGGAGCCCGCGATTCCGCCACTTTCCGCCACTCCTCCGGCAAGAAATGAATGGCCGACCATAACGCCGTCCGCGGAGAACAAACCGGCGGAGTTCCACTTACAACGTCGAGGAACCAAATAAGGGGTCTATTATGGAGCAGGCTGCGCAGGGTGCTTTAGCGGCTCTTCCGCTCTCCGGTTCCTACACATGCAAGCGGAGATACAGCCGCCGATTACAAGCCCGAGAATCGCACCATTGACTAAGGCGGCACTGGTGATCGCGGATGCAATTAACAGGCGCATTTGTCTTCCTCCTATTTATCCGATATTTCCCATGTAACCTTCAAATCGGCTCCGACAGTACCCAGTTCCCGCCGTCATTGATCTGGTGTTGGGGTAGCGTACTGGCGGACGGCCCCAAGGCCGCGTGAAACGCTATTGCGCCGCCGCTTCCGTGAACAGGGCGCTGAACTCCACATAACCATCGACGGCCAGCTTATCTTTCGGAACAAACCGCAAAGCCGCTGAATTTATACAATAGCGCAGCCCCGTCGGCGCCGGACCGTCATTAAAAATATGTCCGAGATGGGAGTCGCCTATTGCGCTACGCACCTCGGTCCGCGCCACGAACAGTTTACGGTCGGTCCTTTCGGTAACCAGCTCATTCTTCAGGGGTTTGGTGAAGCTGGGCCAGCCGGTGCCGGAGTCGAACTTGTCGGTGGATAAAAACAGCGGCTCTCCCGTAACCACGTCGACGTAAATGCCGCTCCGCTTCTCGTCCCAGTATTCATTCTGGAAGGGCCGCTCGGTTCCTTCTTCCTGGGTCACATGGTACTGAAGCGGGGTCAGGCGTTCGCGGATTTCATCGTCGGACGGCTTGATGTAACTGGACGCGCCTGTCCGGTACTTGCCGTAATCGACATGGATGTCCTCGCCCCACAGGCGTTCCACGAACTGATAGCGCCCGGAGCGGTAGCTGTAGTATTTGTAGCGCAACGGGCTGGTCTTGTAATAATCCTGGTGATAGTCCTCGGCCCGGTAAAACCGTTCAAAGGGCACAATTTCTGTCGCCAACGGCTTGCTGAAACGCCCGGACTTGTCCAAAGCCGCCAGCGAGAGTTCCGCCACCGCCTTTTGTTCTTCGTCGTGATAGAAGATGGCGGCGCGGTATTGCTTGCCACGGTCCACGAACTGGCCTTTGGCGTCGGTCGGGTCGATCATCCGCCAGAATCCCTCCAGCAGTCCGATATAGGAAATCACCTTCGGGTCGTAGTGAACCTGAACGCTCTCCGTATGCCCCGTGCTTCCCGACGAGACCTGCTTGTAGGTCGGGTTCGCCACGTGGCCGCCGCTGTATCCCGAAATTACCCCGTGAACGCCCGGCATTTTCTCAAAGCCTTCTTCCACGCACCAGAAGCAGCCGCCGGCAAAAGTCGCAACGGAAAACGATGTATCGTCCGTGGCCGTCATGGCTTCCACTCCATTTCCCGTGCTTGGTTGAAAGGCCGCCAACCCGCCCACCAGAAACAGTGACAGAACCGTCACCTTTTTCATGATTTTGTCCTTTTAAACACGGCGTCTACGCTGGGTTCCCGGAGAAGCGGGGGAAGAAACAGGGGCGGAGCCGTAAGGCGAATACAGTCTCCACGGATAATATCTAATATTCTTTAGAGCGGTTACAAGTAGCCGGCCGTTCACGAAAAGATGAGCGCCCGACTACCTGTCAGGGTGTTACACATTTGGGGGAGGGAATCTGGAGGATGAAAACTGGGCTAATCGGCTAAATCTGGAATAAATACCATACCGAGGCGACCCCGAGAATCAGCGCAACAATGGGGCGGACGATCCCCACGGATGTAATGCTTTCGACCTTTTCATCGCCAGGAACGTGCTTAATGCCGTTGACCATGGTGCGCGGCAAATTTTCGCCGGAAATGAAGCTATGACCAATCACACCGATAACGTGTATGATGGCCAGTACCATCAATGTGGAGCCAAGCCCTTCGTGAGCCTCGCCGAAGGCGCCATTGCCGATATGGGCAAGGGGACCCGTAAAGTCGTCCTCGGTGGTCATTAAGCCGGTGATGGAGGCGAGGAACGTCATGACGATAAGGGCCACCACCATCCATCCGCCAAGGGGATTGTGACCCAATACATAGGGCGGATTAAAAACCAAAAGCCGCTTGGCGTAACCCTTGACCACGGAAAAGGAATGGACGAAATCGGTAAATCGGGCATGGCGGCTGCCTATTACCCCCCAGACCAAACGAAAGACCATAAAGCCTATGAGCAAGGAGCCGGAATAAACATGAATCCATTGGGCGGAGCCTTCTGCCTCCTGTGAAGCAAGGGCGGTAATGACACAGACCACTATGGTCCAATGAAAGATACGCGTTGGAATATCCCAAACCTTTACCGTACGACTGGTCTCCGTAGGGGGTGTGGACATGTTTTTTAGTTCCTTCCTGGTCACCGGGGTATTCGCCCCGTGGTTACGGGCAGTGCTTATTTCACGGTTGTCTTACAACAACCTTACACTCTGCCTGGGTTTTCCTTGGCGAAGGCGGGGTGTTTGGGTTCCCCTCGCGGTCTTGGTCGTTTTTATGCCGGTCCCGGCGACCGCCACCAACGCCATTACCGGCAAGCCCCGCGTCATCGACGGCGAGACCATCGAAATTTCCGGCGAGCGCATTCACCTTGATGGCATCGACGCGCCCGAAGCCAAGCAGGAATGCACCGCCGGCGGCACCCAATGGGCTTGCGGCCAAGAAGCCACTTTCGCCCTGGCCCGGATCATCGAAACCCACTGGGTGACGTGCAAGGGAGACAAGCGCGACAGGGACGGCCGGCTTATCGCTGTCTGCCATGCTGGCGGCAAGGACATCAACGCCATGATGGTGCGGGAAGGCTGGGCGCTGGCTTATCGACGGGGCAGCCTGGACTACGTTGACGAGGAAACAGCCGCCAGGGATGCGAGGCGGGGTCTATGGCGTGGAGAGTCCTTTCGGCCGTGATTTTGACCCCTTGCATGTTTCATGCTTGGCCCAGGACGTGATACATGCCTCGCCATGCTTCGCTTTGAACAGATCACCTATCGCATCGGACCGCGCACCTTGTTCGACGGCGCCAGCGCCACCGTCAATACGGGCCACCGGGTTGGCTTTGTCGGGCGCAACGGCACCGGCAAGACAACGTTACTTGGCATGTTGAGCGGCGTGACGGAGCCCGATTCCGGTACCATTTCCGTGCCGTCGCGCTGGCGCATCGGCATCACCCGCCAGGAAGCCCCCGACGGCCCCGAAAACCTGCTCGAAATCGTCCTCGCCGCCGATCAAGAACTGGCCTCGCTTAACCGCGAGGCTAAAACCGCGACCGACCCTGGGCGCATTGCCGAGATCCATGTCCGCCTGCACGACAAGGGGGCAAGCCGCGCCTCGGCTCGGGCCGCCCGGCTGCTTGCCGGGCTCGGCTTTGACGAGGCCGCGCAACAGCGCCCCTGCCACAGTTTTTCCGATGGTTGGCGCAAGAGGAGAGGGGGTCAAGTCTTGAATATTGAATTTTTATCACAAGCCGTCGGATGATAGACGGTGCCGGAATATTCGATGCGCAAGGCGCAAGGGCCGTGCCATGGGAGAAACATAGAGGGCGGTGGACAGAAATTCAACATTCAAGACCTGACCCCAACATTCACAAGCTCAAGGTCTTCCGTCTGGAAGCCATCCGGGCCGGGTTCAAGAAAGCCTGGAACGACAAGAACTACGCCGCCATCCTCGATGTCGCCCGCAAAATCCCGGAAACGGTCATCCAGGAGGATCAACAACTCCTCATGTGGTACGACTTTTCACAGACGCGGGTTGGGGAGGAGTAATGACGCATGGGTATGCGGGGGAATGGGCGTGGAGCGATGGCTCCTTCACAGATCGTCTATGCAACCACCGCCGCCCGCATCGCCGAGGCGATTAACTCACCTCGTGCGATGCCAAATCTCTAAAGGTTATGCCTTCGGGCCAAAACCCGGTCCCATAGTATGGTGGTACCCATATAGGGTGTTCCACCTGCTCCGATCATCGTAATACAAATCCCTTGAAGCAGGTTTCGGCGGTTCGAACTTCACCGGCTTGTATATTGGAAGCTTGACCTTGGGCGGCTCATATAATTGAACAAAGGACTTTTTTGAGCATTCGTGAAATCCAAAATCAAGATAATGCGAATTGCATTTCTTACAGATCGCCATCACAACCTCCATCAAGCTAACGCTGAGCGAATACTACCACAGACAGCGCCCGAAAAAAACTGTTTTCTCAAGTTCCCAGCTTTCCAGATGCAATAACACATAGGGTCACTAACAGGAGAGGGGGCCAAGTCTTGAATGTTGAATTTTTATCATGAGCCGTCGGATGATAGACGGTGCCGGAATATTTGATGCGCAAGGCGCAAGGGCCGTGCCATGGGGGAAACATAGCGGGCGGCGATCATTCACCCGGCCATTATTGCCGCTGGCTAAACGAACCCCCCCCTTTTTTTGCCAAGCATGAAGACGGTTCATGCGCGGCCCTGGACGTGATACATGCCTCGCCATGCTTCGCCTTGAGAAGATTACCTATCGCATCGGACCGCGCACCTTGTTCGACAGCGCCAGCGCCACCGTCAATACGGGCCACCGGGTTGGCTTTGTCGGGCTGAACGGCACCGGCAAGACAACATTGCTTGGCATGTTGAGCGGCATGGCGGAGCTCGATTCCGGCGCCATTTCCGTGCCGTCGCGCTGGCGCATCGGCATCACCCGCCAGGAAGCCCCCGACGGCCCCGAAAACCTGCTCGAAATCGTCCTCGCCGCCGATCAAGAACTGGCCTCGCTTAACCGCGAGGCCAAAACCGCGACCGACCCTGGGCGCATTGCCGAGATCCATGTCCGCCTGCACGACAAGGGGGCAAGCCGCGCCTCGGCTCGGGCGGCGCGACTGCTTGCCGGGCTCGGCTTTGACGAGGCCGCGCAACAGCGCCCCTGCCACAGCTTTTCCGGCGGCTGGCGCATGCGCGTGGCGCTGGCGGCGCTGTTGTTCACCGAACCCGACCTGCTTTTGCTCGACGAGCCGACCAACCATCTCGATCTCGAGGCGTCCCTGTGGCTCGAAAATCATCTCCGCCATTATCCGGGCACCGTGCTGCTGGTCAGCCACGACCGTGATCTGCTGAACCGTGTAGTCGAAGAAATCCTGCATCTGGAAAACGGCAAGTTGACCCTTTATTCCGGCAACTACGACCGCTTCGAGGCAACCCGGCGCATGCGTCTTGCCCAGAACGAAAAACTGCGTGCCAAGCAGGATGCGCAAAAACAGCAAATCATGAAATTTGTCGACCGCTTCCGCTACAAGGCGACCAAGGCGAAGCAGGCGCAATCGCGCTTGAAAATGCTGGAACGGATGCAACCGATCCCTGAACACCGCAAGGATGGCACGGTCGCGTTCACCTTTCCCGCCCCGAAACCTGCATTGGCCTCGCCGCTTTATACCACGGAGAATGTTTCGGTCGGCTACGACGGCCAGGCGGTGATCGAAAACCTGTCGCTACGCCTTGATGCCGACGACCGCATCGCCCTGATCGGGGCCAACGGCAACGGCAAGTCGACTTTGATAAAGCTGTTGGCCGGGCGGCTTCAACCAATGGCCGGGAAGATCGGTAAATCAGGCAAGCTGCGTGTTGGTTATTTCGCCCAGCATCAGGCCGATGAGCTGGATCTGGCGGCAACGCCGCTGATCGCGATGACGCGCAAACGCCGGTGCGATACCGAAACCAAGGTGCGCGCGATGTTGGGGCGCTTCGGTTTTGGCGCCGAAAAGGCTGAAACCAAAATCGGCGATCTTTCCGGCGGCGAGAAGGCGCGCCTGTTATTTGCGTTGATGAGCGTCGAGGCACCACACATCCTGCTGCTGGATGAGCCGACCAACCATCTCGACGTCAATTCCCGGCAAGCGCTCGTGCAGGCGGTCAATGCCTTTGAGGGCGCCGTCATCATCGTCAGCCACGACCCCCATCTGATCGCCCTTACCGCCGACCGTTTCTGGCTGGTCGCCGGCGGCGCGGTGATGCCGTTTGATGGCGACATGGACGACTACCGGGCGCTTTTGGCGGGCAATGGCGGAAACGGCGCAAAGGCGGCGGGCGGGGTGGCGGCAAAGGATAAAAAAGAACGCCGCCGCGAGGCCGCCGAACAGCGCCAGGCGGTCGCGCATCTGAAACGCGAACTGGCCAGCGCCGAAGCCAAGGTCGAAAAGCTGGAAGCGAGAAGGGAAGACCTCACCGGCACCATCGTTTGCCCGGCGCTCTATCGGGATCGGGGCGGCGGCGCCAAGCTGAACGTCCTGCGAAAGCAGTTGGGACAGGTGGAAAAGGACCTGCGCGCCGCCGAAGACCGCTGGGCCAAGGCCCAGGAAAACTGGGACGCGGCCCCAGAAAATAAGGGGTCAAGAAAATAAGGGGTCTACCATCGAATTTTGATGAGAGAGGCTGTCGTTGTTGTTGTGCCGCAATAAGTCTTGAATGTTGAATTTTTACCGTGAGCCGTCAGATGATAGACGGCGCCGGGATATTCGATGCGCAAGGGCCGCGCAAGGGCCGTGCCATGGGGGAAGCATAGAGAAGCGCGGAGCGCCGCTAAATTTTCTCTGTGAACTCCAGTGAGCTGGTCCCACATTGTTGGACAGTTTGGCAGCGCAGTTAAGGTGTATTCCGGTGTCTGATCAAGCTGCCAAAATTCTGTTTATCACATCCTGTTGCGGTTGTTGAGCCTG
>Ga0187833_10001484_pt1 | contig 26776 bp, 24 predicted proteins | sample ETNtaG_37_FD_167968 | JGI IMG/M metagenome (GOLD analysis project Ga0187833, IMG submission 167968) | Marine microbial and viral communities from oxygen minimum zone, Eastern Pacific Ocean - ETNP2014_SV_400_PacBio MetaG (Illumina Assembly) | ecosystem: Environmental > Aquatic > Marine > Hypoxic...
ATGAGTGGTTCGAACAATTAATTCTTTTAAATTATTCACCTGAGTTTTTTCATTGAACTCTATATCTTTTATTAAAATCAAATTATTGGATTCTTTAAATTCAACAACTTCAAAATTATATCCTTCATTCTTTTTACGATTTCCTTTAAAACTCAAGCTGGCTTGATCATTGACTTCTTTTTTATAGTTAAGGTTTGGCAATCTAATAATTGAAGAATTAATATTTATTTTCACATCAAAATCTGTATTATTTTTTTTCTTATCAAAAATTATTTTTGATTGAAAATTTTCATATTCATCTGTTAAATTAATTAAACCTTTTAATTCAATCTTCTGCTTATTACTATCTAATGAAAATTTAATTTCCGAATCTGCAATTTGAAATGAATCATTATAATTGGTAAATATTTCTTTTAGTTTTGAAGCATCTATTTTGTGTTGTATATTCAATAAATGAATCTTTCCATTTCCATTAGCTTTTAAATTTTTTATCTTTATATAATTTTCCAATTGAAAACTTAATGAACTTTTTAGATCAAAAGTAATTTCAGATTTATCCAACTTGGCTTCGAGAAGATTAATTTGAAACAAGTCAAGAGTGCTTTGAATATTTTTTAAATTTGCTCTTGAAACTAAATTTGCTTTTACATTTAAATTTTTATTTTCTTTATTAATCTCAAATTCACTATTTGCTAAATCAATATCATTAATGTTTCCCTTTACTATGTAAAAATTATAATTATTTTTAAATAATTCAAATTTCATATTAACCTTGTTTATATTGAATTTCTTAAGTATTTTTACGTCAAAATTAAATACTGAACCTATAATTTTGTAATCATCTTTAATTTTGCCCGCAGTATCGAAATTGACTTTTAATTTTCCTTCTATTTGCCCTTTGTTAAAAAATTCTTTTGCAAGAAATAAAAAAGTTGATGGCTTAACTTGATTTGCTAATTCAATGAATTGTTTTATATCTGTTTTCTGTAACCCAACTTCTCCGCGCTGTAATGCAAATTCATTTTTTAAAAAAGATTTAATAGATATATTTAAATTTAATTTATTTAGATCGGTTGATGTATTATTAAAATTAATTTTCGGTTTTTTAACTTTAACTTTTAATTCTAATTTTTTTAAATCTAGTAAAATATTTGTTTTTTGAAATTCTAAATTAAGACTGGGGTTGATGATTTTAACCTTGTTTTGAATAGTTGAGTTAAAATAATCTGTTTCTAGCCCATAAAATGATAAGTAAAATAAGGAAAAAGCTGTAATAGCTAACAGTATTAAAAATATTCTCATGGTCCATTTAATCATTTACTTATATTTCCCTTTTAAACTAAATAAAGAATTTTCAAGAAATTCATCGATGTCACCATTTAAAACACTGTCAGGATTTGTGCTCTCATAATTATTTCTCAAATCTTTTACCAATCGATAGGGTTGTAATATATAAGATCTTATTTGGTGACCCCAACCTATGTCCGTTTTACTATCTTCCAAACTCTTTACATTCTCATCCTTTCTTTTTAATTCATGTTCGTATAACCGAGCTTTTAGCATATTAAAACAAGTTTCCTTATTTTTGTGTTGGGATCTTTCGTTTTGGCATTGCACTACTATTTTAGTTGGAATATGAGTAATTCTTACTGCACTATCTGTTGTATTTACATGCTGTCCACCAGCACCACTTGAACGATATGTGTCAATTCTTAAATCTTTTTCTTTAATATCAATTTTAATACTATCATCCACTACAGGATAAACCCAAACACTAGCAAAACTTGTATGTCTTCTAGCACCAGAATCGAAAGGGGAAATCCTGACTAATCTATGTATTCCCGATTCTGATTTGAGCCAGCCATAAACGTAGGATCCACAAATTTTGATAGTGCCTGATTTTATTCCTGCTTCATCTCCCCTATGTTCGCTTATTATTTCTAATTTATAATTTTTTTTATCAGCCCATTTCATATACATACGTCTAAGCATTGCTGCCCAGTCTTGGCTTTCGGTACCTCCAGCTCCAGCATGAATTTCTAAATAGCTATCAAAACTATCATTTTCATTAGATAAAAAACATTTTGCTTCTGTTGATTTTGCTTCGGACAAAAATAAACTTAAATTTTTTTCGCACTCATCAATAACATCTTTGTTGCTCTCTGTAGAAGCTAACTGATGTAGCTCCAATAAATTTTCAACTTCTTTTTGTGATTTTAAATAATTACTTAAAATATCTTCAAAAAATTTTTTTTCTTTAATACTTTTTTGAGCTGAGTTTTTATTTTTCCAAAAATTTTTCTCTAAAGATTTTTTTTCAAAAAGTAGTATTCTTTCCCTAATATTATTTGCCTCAAAGATACCCCTTAATATTAAGGTTTATTTTTTTAATTTTTTCAATATTTTGATTAAAATCGATGTCAGTCATAAATTTTAGTAAAATCTTATTATTTCTTTAGTTTCCATTTTTGAATTATTGATTGTTAAATCATTATAATTATTTTCAATATCAAGTTCACTTATATTTTTTTCTTTAAAGGATTCATATATAGAATTTTTTGAATTAAAATCAACTTTTTGACCTGTGGCTGGGTCCACAACCATCATTACTATGCCATCTGGAACCTTAAAAGGCGGCGCATCCTGTTTGGAAATGCTATTAAGAATAAATTCTTTAAAAATTGGCATAGCCGTTTTTCCCCCTGTTTCATATCTACCCAATGAAGCTGGTTCATCAAAACCAACATAAATTCCAACAACTAGTTTTGAGGTAAATCCAATAAACCATGTATCCGTATTATTATTTGTTGTTCCAGTTTTTCCAGCTAAATTTAAATTTAAATGTTTCAATCTTCTTCCTGTTCCTCGCTGAACTACGCCTTCAAGCATAGATATCATTTGATATGCTGTTTCAGGACTGATTATCTGTTCAAAATTATCTTCAATTTTAGGCACTTGATCGCTTAAGTAAGATATTTGTTCACATTTGACACATTTTCTTTTATCGGCATTGTAAATTGTTCTTCCTCTTCTATCTTGAATTCTATCAATCATAATAGGAATTATTATTTTTCCCCCATTTACAAAGGTACTATAGGCAGATGTTAATTTTAACAATGTGGTTTCGGCTGTACCCAAAGAAATAGAAAATAATTCTTCAGGATTGTTATAAATATTTAGCTTCTTCGTCATACTAATAATTTTACTTAAACCCACATCTAAGGCTATTCTTACTGTCATTAAGTTTCTAGATTTTTCTAATCCAGTTCTTAAAGTAGACGGTCCATAAAATTTTTTTCCATAATTTTCAGGTTTCCATAACTTTAAATCTGCACCCTGCTCCATAACCATGGGGGCATCCAAGACTAAAGTAGACGGAGTATATCCATTTTCTAAAGCCAGCGCATAAACAAAGGGTTTAAAAGCTGATCCTGGTTGTCTAAACGCTTGTGTGGCTCTATTAAATTCACTCAAATTATAGCTAAATCCTCCAACCAACGATAAAACTCTTCCCGTAAATGGATCCATTACAACAATTGCACCATTGACTTTAGGTAGTTGCTTTAATTCCCACTTATTTTTTTTAATTTTCTTAACATAAATTATATCGCCTAATTTAAGGAGTTCTTTGAAGCTTTTTTTGGTCCAGTTTATTGTTTCAAAATTAATCTTTCCAATTTCTTTGTCTTCGGTTTCAATATCAACAAAAAATTTTTCTATTTTAATAACTTTAGCAACTTTCCAATTAAGACTTTCTTCAAGTTTTAAATTTGATACTGAACTAAACCAATTTAAATTATCTTTTTTATTTGCCAATACCCCCCTCCATCCATGTCTACGATCATAAAGTTCAAGACCCTCTCTTAAAGCTTTTACTGCTTGAATTTGATAAGTAGGATCTAAGGGAGTTTTTATCGAGAGACCTCCTTTGTATAATTTATCGTACCCATATTGATCGTTTAAAATTCTTCTTATTTCCTCTGAATAATAATTTGCTTCCTCTATAAGTTTAACCTTTCTGGGTTTAAGATTAATATCTTTTTTTAGTAATTCGTTATATTGATCAATCGAAATATATTGATTTTTATACAAATTTTTTAAAACAATATTTCTTCTTTTTTTAGCAAATTTTTTGAATTTAAACGGATTATATCTACTTGGTGCCTTAGGAAGTGCCGCTAATAATGCTGCCTCTTCATATTCTAATTTATTTATAGGTTTATCAAAATACTCCAAACTTGCAGCCGCTATACCATATGTTCCCTGTCCAAGATATATTTGGTTTAAGTATAATTCCATTATTCTTTCTTTAGATAAAGCTCTTTCAATTCTGAATGCTAAAATCGCTTCTTTAAATTTTCTCTTAAAAGTTATTTCATTTGAAAGTAAAAAATTTTTTGCTACTTGTTGCGTTATTGTAGACGCGCCTTCCAATCTTTTAGATTTTAGATAGTTCTTAAAATTATTAATTATGGCTCTTGTGACTCCTTTGGCATCAATGCCAGGATGTTTAAAAAAATTTTTATCTTCTGCAGAAAGAAAAGAGTTAATAACATTTTTTGGAATCGCTTCAAAAGGTACGAATAGTCTTTTTTGAAGGGCAAATTCAGCGATAAGTTGACCATCGCCAGCATGTACTCTACTTGAAACCGGTGGTTCGTAATTCAATAGAAATTTATAATTTGGTAAATCATTTGAAAAAATCCATAATATTGAGAATATTGTCACAAGCAATACGAGAAACGTTGATAAAATAACTATCGATATTTTTTTAATAAACCCAGACATTCTAAATTTAATTAAATAAATTTGACTTTCTTTAGGCAAAAAAGTACTAATTTAGTGGTTTTGATACTAAGTTATAGAATTTGCTCAACAAATATTATATAGAGAAACAAAGAAACAAGATTCAAAAAAAAATGAGAAAATGGTCAAGATTATGTTTATAAAGTTATGGAAAGAAATTTATATATCGATGCGTCGCATCCAAGTGAAACTAGAGTTGTTCTTAAATCAGAAGAAAATATCGAAGATTATGAGTATGAGAATAAAAAAAATATACTCGTTAGAAGCAATATCTATTTAGGAAAAGTTAGTAGAGTAGAACCCTCTTTACAAGCAGCATTTGTTGATATTGGTAGAGAACGTCATGGTTTTTTGGCATTTAATGACATTCAACCAGAATATTATCAAATTCCGCAAGGTGATATCCAGAATTTAAAACAAAAAGAAGAAAAATTAAGAGAAAAGTTAAAAGAGGAAAGTAAAAAACTCGAGGAGAACAATTCTCCATCAACGCTTGATGAAGATTTTCGTAATGATAAAAATGGATTTAATAATACCAATATAATTAATACCGAAGAATTAAACCCGGCTAATATTGAATTAAATCCTATTAAAAAAGAAATTGATAGAAATGTTAATGAGATCGTAAATATAGAAAAAAAATTTGATAAACCGAGACAAAGCTTTGGTTCAAAAAAATATAAAATTCAAGAAGTTATAAAACCAAATCAAATTATATTAGTTCAAGTTTTAAAAGATGAAAGGGGGAAAAAAGGCGCTGCTTTAAGCACGTTTATTTCTTTAGCTGGAAAGTATACTATATTAATGCCCAACACGCCTAAAGGTGGTGGAATTTCTAGAAAAATTTTTAATCCAATCAATAGAAAAAAAATTAGAGGCATGCTCAATGAGTTAATAATTCCAAAAGAAATGGGCCTGATTGTCAGAACTGCTGGGGATAACAAAACTAAAAATGAAATAAACTATGATTTAGAAAATTTAATCAAAATTTGGGAAGAAGTAAAAAAAAAAGCAATGAATTCTTTGGCCCCAGCTTTAGTGCTTGAAGAAGGCGATATTATTAAAAGGACAATCAGAGATATTTATAATGAAAAAATGAAAGATATAATTGTAGAAGGAAATGAAGGTTATCAAAAAGCTAAAAACTTTATGAAACAAATTATGCCAAAAAATGTTAAACACGTGAAAAAATATAGAGGAAAAATCCCTTTATTTCATAAGGAGGGAATTGAAAAAAAGTTAAATCAAATTTTTGAACCAATTATAAAACTAAAATCTGGAGGATATATAGTAATTAATCCAACAGAAGCGTTAGTTTCTATCGATATTAATTCTGGAAAATCTACAAAAGAAATTAATGTCGAAAGAACAGCCTTAGCAACAAACTTAGAAGCTGCAGATGAAATAGCAAGGCAAATTAAAGTTAGAGATTTAGCTGGATTAATAATTATAGATTTTATCGATATGTTCAATTTCAATAATAGAAGAATGATTGAAAAAAGATTGAAAGAAAATTTTAAAAATGATCGCGCAAGAATTCAACTTGAAAGAATAAGTAATTTTGGTCTATTAGAAATGTCTAGACAAAGATTAAGAGAAAGCTCAGTGCAATGGAATATTACATTAACGTTGGACTCTTTTTCTTCTAAAATACTCAAATTAGCTGAAGAACAAGCGCTTTCTAATAAAATAAAAAATGTCAATGTCAAAGTTGCCGAAAAGGTAAGCAAAACTATCAAAGAACAATTTGATGATGAACTTTCGTATTGCAAAAAGAAACATAAGCTACAAATAAATTTTATTAGTGACAACTCATTAATAATTCCTGAATATAAAATTGAACTATTAAATAAAAATAAAAAAATTATTAAAATCTTAGAACATAAGACAAAACCTAAAGAAAATTTAAATCATAATAAATTTTATCTTAAAAATAATCGGAAATTGTTAAATAAACGTTTAAAAAGTAAAAAGGTACAATTATTTGGAAAATATAGAAATAAAAAATCTTCGATAAAAAACCACAAATCCGGAATCAAAATTTAAATTATATTTTTTTTTGGTGATGAAGGATTTCCAAATTCTCTTTTTTTCATTCTACCGGCTAAATAAGATTTTCTTCCAGCCATAACTGCAAATTTCATCGCTTCTGCCATTAAAATTGGATTTTTAGCTTCTGCAATTGCAGAATTGATTAATACACCATCACATCCCAATTCCATGGCAATGGTAGCATCAGAAGCTTCACCGACGCCAGCATCTACTATCACCGGAACCTTACATTGTTCTTTAATTATTTTTATATTAATTTTATTTTGAATACCTAAGCCCGATCCAATAGGTGCGGCCAATGGCATAATCGAGGATGCACCAACATCTTCCAATTTTTTTGCCATAATTGGATCATCTGTACAATAAACCATTACCTTGAATCCTTCTTTTACTAACACTTCAGTCGATTTAATTGTTTCTATCATATTTGGGTACAATGTCTTTTTGTTCCCCAATACTTCAAGCTTAACTAATTTCCATCCTCCCATTTCTCTTGCCAATCTTAATGTCCTAAGTGCATCATGAGAATTAAAACAACCTGCAGTATTTGGAAGGTAAGTAATTTTTTTAGGATCAATGTAATCCATCAAAGTTGATTCTTTTTTATCAGTAATGTTAACTCTTCGAACAGCTACCGTTACCATGTCTGCGCCTGAAGCTTTGATTGCTTCTGCGGTTTGTTGAAAGCTTTTATATTTTCCTGTCCCTACAATTAATCTTGATGCTAATTTTTTTTTATCAATTACAAAATCATCTTTCATATATTTTATCCCCCGCCAATAAATTGGACAATTTCAATTTTATCATTTTTTTTTAAAAATATTTTATTATATTTTTTTTTATCTGCTATTTCACCATTCAATTCTATAGCTACTTTTCTGTTATCTTTTTTTAATAATTTTAACAAATCTCTAAGATTGTAACCCATTTTTATTTGATACTTTTTACCATTCAATTGAATTTTGATTTTTTTTAGGTTATTCATAAAAAAGACTTATTTATTTAAATATTATAATCCATGATAACAAAAATATTAATTATAAATGGACCAAATCTCAATCTTTTAGGAAAAAGGGAAGAAAACCATTATGGAAAAACAACTTTTGAAGATTTAAAAAAAGATTGTCAGGATTATGCAAAAAATAAAAAAGTTGAATTAACTTTTATGCAAACTAATATTGAGGGTGAAATTGTATCCTTAATACAAGATTCAAGTGAAAAATTTGATGGATTAATTATTAATGCTGCTGGCTATACACATACCTCGGTATCAATATTGGATGCATTAATGATTATAAAAATTCCATCAATTGAATTACATATATCAAATATTAATTCTAGAGAAGAATTTCGCCAGAAGTCATTGATAAGTAAAGCGGTTAAAGGTATTATTTGCGGTTTTGGCACTAGAGGATATCTAATGGCTATTGATGGAATATTAAATTTAATCGATAAAAGCAAATAACAATGAAAATAGATAAAAAATTAATAAAAGAATTAGTAGATTATTTAAATGAATTTAATTTAACAGAACTTGAATATGGTCAATTAGATACTAAAATAAAAGTGTCTAAAAAAAAATCAGACATTTCAACCGCTAATGAAATTACACAATTAACCACAGAGAAAAAAAAAACCGATTTATTTAAAGGTGTAAAAATTACTTCACCAATAGTTGGTACTGCTTATTTGGCACCTGAAACAGGTGGAAAAAAATTCGTAGAAGTTGGAAAAAAAATAAAAAAAGGTGACACAGTTATGATTATAGAAGCAATGAAAACTATGAACCATGTGCCATCACTAAAAGATGGGATCGTTAAAGAAATATGTGTTGAAGATGGTCAGCCAGTCGAATTTGCTCAAGTATTAGTTCTGCTGGAATAATGTTTAAAAAACTTCTTATAGCTAGTCGTGGAGAAATTGCAGTTAGAATAATTAGGGCTTGCAAAGAATTGGGTGTTTCAACTGTTGCCGTTCATTCTGATGTAGATCAAGACTCAATGCATGTAAGGCTTGCGGATGAAAGTGTGTGCATAGGATCTCAACAACCTCAAAATAGCTATTTAAATATTGCAGCTCTATTGTCAGCGGCAGAATTAACCAATGCTGAAGCTGTACACCCTGGTTATGGTTTTTTATCGGAAAATTATAATTTTGCAGAAATGGTAGCTAAACATGGAATAAAATTTATAGGACCAAATTCCCAATTAATCAAAAGTATGGGAAATAAAATTAAAGCTAAACAAATCGCATCTAAAAACGGTTTACCGATAATTCCAGGTTCTGAAGGAGGAATAACTACTTTAGATCAAGCTAAAAAAATTTGTTCATCAATTGGCTTTCCCGTTTTAGTCAAAGCATCAGGTGGTGGTGGTGGAAAAGGCATGAAAATAGTAGCAAAAGAATCAGAGTTAGAAAGTGCAATGAATGAAGCAAAAAATGAGGCAAAAAAATATTTTAATAATGATGAAGTTTATATTGAAAAATATTTCAATAATCCAAGGCATATAGAAGTTCAAATTCTTTCTGATAAAAATAAAACAATTCATCTTGGGGAAAGGGACTGTTCTGTTCAAAGAAGATATCAAAAATTAATTGAAGAATCTCCTAGTCCTATTTTAACTGACGAGGCAAGAAAAGATATTTTATCCAAAACCGTAAAAATGGTTGAAAAAATTGGATATGAAGGAGCTGGAACAGTTGAATTTATATATGATGACAGAAAATTTTATTTTTTAGAAATGAATACCAGAATTCAAGTAGAACATCCTGTTTCAGAAGTTGTAACTGGTATTGATATTGTAAAAGAACAAATCAGTATAGCGGCAAAAGGATATACCACCTTAAATCAGACTGATATTATTTTAAGAGGTCATGCTATAGAGTGTAGAATTAATGCCGAAGATCCTGATAAAAACTTTCAGCCAAGCCCTGGAACAATTAGTGTTTGTCATCAACCTTCTGGATTCAGAACTAGAATTGATGGAGCAATATTTCAGGGATGCAAAATTTCACCTTATTATGATAGTTTAATTTGTAAGTTAATTTGCCATGGTAGAAATAGAACTGAAGCGATTCAAAGAACCCTTAGATCTCTAGATGAGTTTGTTATAGAAGGCATTACTACAACAATTAATCTTCATAAAAAAATTCTAAATCATCAAAAATTTATTAGCTCAAATTTTAATGTTAACTGGCTAAATCAAGAAAAATTTAACTAAATATTGCTGCAACCCAACAACCATAAATCATATATTGCGTGATCCAAAGATCTTAGGGTTGGACTGGAAGCAAAAGTCCATCCGTTAAATACAAAAACTTGGTCATTTTTTTTGTCGGATATGTCAATTACTTGTAAATAAGCAACTGTATCAGGAGGTTGATCAATATCTGAAGCTTTACATTTTAAAGGTTTAATTTTTAAATTACCAAAGTATTTTTCTTCACCTAATTTTATGCTCAATGTAGAAGTTTTTGCTGTAATTTTATTCAGAGCTTTTATTTCAATAGTAATAATTTCGCTATTTAATTTTTGAAGTTCTTTATATCTCACTTGTTGTAATATCTGTTGTCCAGCATTATCTTCTTCTGTAAATTCTTCTATTTCTTCGTACGTGGATGGTAAATCTTTTAAATCCTCAATTTTAATATTTGATTTTGTTTCACTAAAGGATTGGTTTAAATTAAAAAATAAACAAATAAAAAAATAAATACTATATTTTCCAAGTTTCATATTTTTTTTTGATAGTTTTGTTTTCGATTATTTTTTTTGGTCTGTAGGCTTCATTTGTTCCTGTTAAATTGGACACATGTCTCTTTTCCCAAGAATACTTTTTTTGACTAGCAACTGGCAACTTGTTGTTTGTGAAATGAATCCAGTTGTGCCAATTTGGAGGAATACTGGATGCTTCAGCAGTTTTCTTATATATTACCCATCTCCTACCAGATTTACTCTCGTAATACTTGTTGCCAAATTCATCGATTCCTTTAAGTTTGCCTGAAAAAAAAGTGAGAATCATTGTTCCTATTGTCTGTCGATTCCACCATGTAAATATTTGCTTCAATAAGTTCATAAAATATTAACGCTAAAGGCTGTTATATTGTCTGTAAAAAAAATTCTTCACACAATTACCAATTGTAAAAAAAAATTAGACTTAATTATGAATTAATATATACCATAAATAAGCATTTACTTAAAAAAAATTTAATTCGATACACGAAGACATGTCAAAATACCTAGTTGAAACCTTTTACACTTGTAGTTTTAAAGTTAAACATTATCTGGATGAGTTAAATGAAGATCAACTTTCAAAACTAGATCAACGAGAGGATGGCAAGTTTGAAATTATTGATGTTAAATTAGACGCTAGAAAAACAAAAAATTTGGAGAATAAAAATATAGCAAATTTAAACTCTTTATCTGAACCTAATAATAAACCTTTAGAAGTACCCAATATAGTTCAAAAAAATTTAAGTGAGCAAATATCAGAAAAAAAGAATAAAAAAATAAATTTGCAGATTAATGAAAAATCATATCCTAGAATTAAAATGCCTGACAGAAGAAAAGGGTATATTCAAAAAGTTACCATTGGTAATCACAAAGTATACTTGCATACTGGAGAATACGATGATGGTAAATTAGGTGAAATATTTATTGACACAAGTAAAGAAGGAGAATTGGTCAAGGCTTTAATGAATAACTTTGCTATAGCAATTTCATTGGGTTTACAATATGGGGTTCCACTTGACGAGTTTGTCAGTGCCTACGTGGGAACAAAATTTGAACCCTCTGGTAAAATTGAAGGTAATGATAGAATTTTGAGTGCTTCTTCTATTTTAGATTATATATTTAGAGAACTTGCAATATCATATTCGGGCAGGGAAGACTTGGCTCATACACCATCATTGACACATCAAGAAAGTAACAAAGAAATTAACAAAGAAGAAAATACACAATTTTTAAAATTAATTAAAGATATTACTAGCAAAGGTTTTGTAAGAAGTAATTATGAAAAAAAACTAATTGATCTCTCCGATGTAAGAATTAATTTAAAAAGTAAAAAATAATTAAATTAATTTTTGTTCTCTTTAACAGTCTTTATATTTAGCTCTTTCAGTTGTTGATCCGTTGCTTCTGATGGGGCATTCATTAGCAGATCTTGGGCGTTTTGATTTAGTGGAAACAAGGTTATTTCTCTTATATTTTCTACATTCGCTAGTAACATTACTATCCTATCTATGCCTGGAGCCAATCCACCGTGTGGAGGGGCTCCGTATGATAGCGCTTTAATCATTCCTCCAAATTTACTATTAACATCTTTTTTTAAATATCCAACTTTTGAAAATACTTTATAGAACATTTTTGGAAGATGATTTCTGATAGCGCCTGAGGATAATTCAATGCCATTGCATACCAAATCATATTGTTCTGCAAGAATTTTAAGAGGGTCTATTTTGTCAAACTCCTCGTAGCTTACTTTTGGCATAGAAAATGGATTATGACTAAAATCAATTTTTTTTTCTTCTTCATTAAACTGATATAATGGATAATCTACAATCCAACAAAATCGAAATTGATTTTTTTGTATTAAATCTAAGTCTTCAGCTATTTTTTGTCTTGCTAAACCAGAAATTTTTTCAGCAAATTGTTTTTTTTCACAAGAAAAAAATACAGCATCACCTTCTCTAAGATTGCATGCTTTAGCTATTTTATTTATTCCGTTATCAGAAAAAAATTTTGCAATAGGACCTGATCCTGCAAGTTTATCTTTAATTTTTATTATTGATAAATAAGCAAGTCCATTAGCGCCTTCCGTTTTTGCCCATTCGTTTATATTATCATAAAAACTTCTCGGTTTTTTAAAACTATTAGGGGCAGGAATTGCTCTTACAATGGCACCTTTATTAATCTGTTTTTTGAATATATTCAATTCAATATCGACAGAGTTAAATATGTCGGTAACATCTGAAATTTTTAAAGGATTTCTTAAATCTGGTTTGTCGGTTCCATATTGCAACATTGAGTCATGAAAAGAAATTTTTTTGAATGGATAATCTGAAACTTTTTTTCCACATCCAAATTCACTGAACAATTCATAAAAGAGCGGTTCCATAGTTGAAAAAATATCTTCTTTTTCAACAAATGACATTTCTATATCTAGTTGATAATGTTCTCCAGGACTCCTGTCTGCCCTACCATCTTCATCCCTAAAACATGGTGCAATCTGAAAATATTTATCAAACCCAGCTACCATTATCATTTGTTTAAATTGTTGAGGAGCCTGTGGTAATGCGTAAAATTTTCCAGGATTTAATCTGCTTGGAACCAAAAAATCTCTAGCACCCTCTGGACTAGACGCAGTTAAAATTGGTGTTTGAAATTCGTTAAATCCCAAGCTAGTCATTTTTTTTCTAATAAAAGAAATTACTTTTGACCTTAAAATAATATTTTTATGCATTGTTTGCCTTCTGAGATCCAAAAATCTGTATTTTAGTCTTATATCTTCTGGATAATCTTGTTCTCCAAAAACTGGCATCGGCAATTCTTCGGCTTCGGATAGAATCTCTAACTCTTTAAACTCAACTTCTATTTTTCCTGTGGGTAAATCTTCATTGATGGTTTCTAGGGGTCTTTTCAATACCTTTCCTGTTATAGAAATTACAGAATCAGGTTTAATTTTTTCTAAAATTTTAAAATTTGCATTCGTTGTCTCAATAACGCATTGCGTAATTCCATAGTGATCTCTAAGATCAATGAATAACAAGTTTCCATGATCCCTTTTTCTATGCACCCAGCCCGACAATTTTACAATAGTATTTTTATGACTCGCTCGAAGCTCTGAACAATTATGTGTTCTATATTTATGCAATTTTTACCTTATTTTTTTAATGCTTCTTTTATAGTCGCCAAATCAACTGACTTACCTTTTTTTAAACTGAGATCATCTACTTTGTGAATAAATAAAAATATTTTTTCATATGATCGATCGATTCTTTTAATAATATATTCAATTAATTTTTTATCAATATTTATTTGCCTATCAGATAGATATTTGATCAATAATGCATAAATTAAATTATCATCAGGATTTTTAATTCCAACTATTAAACAATTTCTAATTCTTGAAATAAGATCAGGTAGTTTAAAATTAAATTTATTTAGTGGTTCCAAGGAAGTTATCAGTAAATATTTATTTTCCTGTTCTATTATATTTAAAACTGTGTATAACAAGTTTTCTGAAAAATTTTCATCTAAATCTTCAATAATTACAGCCTGCTTAGTTTTAAAATTTTGAATCGTTTCATCTGAAAATTTACTAGAAAAAACTTTTACACAAGCAGTTTTTTTTTCAAAAATTGAAGCTAAATGAGATTTGCCTGAAAATTTTTTTCCATATAGATTAATTGTTTTTTTAATCCATTTTGGCCAACAATTAATTAAATTATATGCCTCCTGATTACTAGTAGATAAATAATAATCTTGATCTAAGTAATTTTTATTAAGTTTAAAGTTAAATAATATTTGATCTTTATTATTCATTGTATTACCCAAATACCTTCGGCATTAACTATTTCGAAACCATAAACGGAAAATTGTTTTATTAATTTATTAGGATTCGTATTATAAATAATTTCATAAGTTGTCTTGTTTAAATCAAATTTTTTAATTGAAAAGGAGTTTATATCATCAATTTTAGTAAGAGTATTTTCAAATTCAGAAATTTTATCTGCATTATTACTATTTAAAATTAAATTTATTGATAATTTGATAGAAGTATTTATTTCATTAAAATCTTTCCATATATCATTTAAGTGCTTTTTTACTTTTTTAATCACAGTTAGCACTGAATCTGCATTCTTAATATCTACTTTATAAAATATTAAGTTTGAGTTTTTTTTATATTCTTGAAATTTAATTTTAGAAAAAAAATTTAATTTTTTGTTCTCCACATATATCAAGCTTAAAATATAATTTTCTGTGTTATATTTTTTGGCAATCTCTATTATATCTAAATTTTCTAAATTTTCTTGAGAACTAATCAATTTTAAAGTTTCATCTATGTCTTCGATAAGCATGATATAATTTATTAATCCACTTTGATCTTTATTAGTTAACCAATATTTATGAAAAATATTATCATCAAAAAGGTGCAAATTTTCTTGTTCAATGATAATAGGTAAGAATAAAGCTGATATTTGTTTTGGATTTGAATAAAATAAGTTTTTTTTCTCTAAGAAAAATTTTATTTTTTTTTTGTTAAAATAAACATCAAAATTAGCATAGTATTTACTTTCTCTGAAGATTTCATTTTTAATTTTAAAATTTTCAACCAAAGTTTTTATTTCTTTCATATTAACATTTTTTAATTTCTTGATGTCTTTAGAATTTAGAATTTGACTTATTAATTTATAAAATGCTTTTTTAAATGCTTCATCAATAATCTTGGTTCTTGAAAATTCCAAATCTATTTTTTTAGAAATTTTTAATTCTTTTACTGCCAATATATGATTTGATGCTAAAGAATGATCCGATGGAATAAAAAATAGAAATGTTAAAGTAAAGATAATATTGAATATTTTTTTAATTATATTTGAAAAAGAAATAAACATTCTCTAATAATAGTTAAAAAAAAATGCTTTACCTATAAAAAAAATAGAGAAACTCTTCAAATATTAATAAATTTATAAAATATATATCTTAATTAATTAAAAAAAAAATCTATTTCTGCTTTAGCATTTTCGGGACTGTCTGACCCATGCACTGAATTTTTATCAATAGAAATTCCATAAAGTTTTCTAATCGTGCCGTCTTTTGCTTTTTTAGGATCTGTGGCTCCCATTATATCTCTGTTTTTTTGAATAGCATTTTCACCACCTAAAATTATTGCAATTATTGGTCCAGAAGAAAGATAAGAACATAGTTTCTCATAAAATGGTTTTGTTTGGTGAACCTTATAAAACTTCTCAGCTTCCTCTTTGGATATTTGTATTTTTTTACTATCGACAATATTTAATTTATTATCTAGAAAAATTTTTTTTATTTTTGTCTCTAATTCTCTTTCAACAGCATCTGGTTTAATAATTGACAATGTCTTTTCTGATGAATTTTTATTCATAATGCTCCTCTATTAACTTATTAAGTAAACGAACTCCAAAACCTGTTGCCCCTTTTGGATTTAGATTTGAAGCTTTTTTTGAAAATGCCATTCCAGCAATATCCAAATGTACCCAGGGAGTTTTGTTGATTATAAACCTTTGTAAAAATTGAGCAGCAGTAATAGATCCAGCGCCGCCTGAATAATTAATGTTTTGTACATCAGCAACTGCAGAATTCATTAATTTATTATAATTTTCATTTAAAGGTAATCTCCAAACTTTTTCTCCAATCTTATTACTTATTCCAAAAATTTTATTTGATAAGTCATCATTGTTAGAAAACAGTCCTGCATATTCTTCTCCCAAAGATATGATGATTGCTCCGGTGAGTGTAGCCAAATCAATTATAAATTTAGGTTTAAATTTTTTTTCTGTAAAACTAAGAGCATCAGATAACACCAATCTTCCTTCTGCGTCAGTATTTAAAATTTCAATTGTTTTGCCAGAATAAGATTTCACAATATCTCCTGGCTTTTGAGCATTTCCGCTCGGCATGTTTTCAACAAGTCCTACTACCCCAACTACATTTACTTTTGCTTTTCTTAAAGCCAAAGTTTTGAGCAATCCAACCACAGCGGCAGAACCAGCCATATCATATTTCATTTCTTCCATAAATCTGGCAGGTTTTAAGGAAATTCCTCCAGTATCAAAACAAACTCCTTTTCCAACGAATGCCAAAGGTTTATCTTTTGACTTTTTATTTCCTCTCCATTCCATAGTTACCAAAAATGACTCGTTGATACTTCCTTGACCTACACCCAAAAGGGCAAACATTCCTAACTTTTTCATTTTTGACTCATTGTAAATTCGAATTTTTAAACCTAATGAAGAAAGTTTTTTTATAATTTCTACATATTTTTTTGGATACAAAATGTTTGGAGGCTCAGAAACTAAATCTCTTGCTTGAAAAACTCCGGATTCTATTGCTCTATATCTAAAGTAATTATTATTTAGCAAAGTTTTTTCAGAAGATACTATTTTTAATAAAAAATTAAAAATGTTTTTATTTTGTGTTTTATACCTATTAAAAGAATATGATTTTAAGCTAAATCCGTGAATGAAACGTAAAATTAACTCAGTATTTTTTTTATAGAACTTTAAAGACTTGATCGTGTCTGCATACAATTTAATTTTGTCTATCTTGTTCGTTTTTATAAAAGAATAAAAGTTTGCTCCCATTTCTTCAAAATTATTTGAAACCAGATTTTCTTTTACTACAATAAATAAAACTTTATTTTTTTCCGAAATATCAAAACCTAATATTTTTTCTTTTATTTTTTTGAATTTTAAATTTTTTAAATAAGCTTGAATTTTATTTAATGTTTGAGTAGAAAAAATTCTACTTTCTACTCTAAGGTCAAAATTTTCATTAAGAAAAAAGGTTAACGTTTCACCTTGTTTAAAATCAATTTTATTATCAAAAATAATAGTATTTTTCATTTTTTCTTGTTACAGTTGAATTAATTTAACATATATATTAAATCAACTGTAATGAGAAATACAATTTATAAATATTTTTTTAAGGAATTTATTTCTTTATTTACGTTAATATTGATATCAACATGCGTAATTGTTTGGATTGTTCAAGCTGTAAATTATTTAGATTTTGTTACTGAAGACGGGCATGCATTTAGTATTTATTTTACATATTCAATTTTAAACATACCAAAAGTCATTGGTAGATTAATTCCTTTAGTTTTTTTAATCAGTTTATTAACTACAATATTACAATTTGAAAAAAATAACGAACTATTAGTTTTTTGGACATCTGGCTTAAATAAAATCAGACTGGTAAATTTTATTTTTATAATTTCAATTATAATTACATCATTTCAATTTTTTATGTCACTTGTTGTAAGTCCTTCATCTCTGAATCTTGCAAGATCTATTTTAAAATCATCTAGTGTAAGTCTCTTTCCTTCTTTGGTAAAAGAAAAAAAATTTAATGATACGGTTAAAGGGTTAACTGTATTTGTTGAAAAAAAGAAACCGAATGGGGAAATGTTAAATGTTTTCTTAAGAGATGATACTCCAGGTAATGCAAAATCGAAAACAATTATTGCCAAAAAAGGACACATTATAACAAAAGGTGTAATGCCATTTGTAAAAGTTGGTGTTTTAAGTGAACAAAATTTTTTAATTTTATTCGATGGTGTAATCCAATCACAAAAAAAAAATAATAAAGTTAGTTTTTTAAATTTTTACAAAACAGAAATTAATCTATCATTATTTGACAGCAAAACTACGACCTATCCAAAAATACAGGAAAATAATACACTTACTTTGTTAAATTGTATTAAGCCATTTTTGGATGAGAGCAAAACTGCTCTTTCAGAACAACAATGTAGAGCTAGGATAGATGACATTGCAGCTGAAGTGAATAGAAGATTAGGAATGCCTCTTTACATTCTCATTATATCAATAATTATTTGTTATTTATTATCCTCGAGAAAAGAAAGTAAATATTATTTTCTTCAAAAATACATTGTTTTTATAACGGCCTTTATTATTTTAGTATTTGCGGAAATTATGGTTAGATACTCAGGAAACTCTGTTTTGAGTACAATCATTTATTATTCTTTGCCTCCTTTATTAATATTAATAAATTACCTAAATTTAATTAGAATATTTAAATTTGAAAATCTAGATCAATAAAATGTTTAAATTTAATATATTCAAAAAATATTTTTTTATTGAATACTCCAAAACTGTATTCAATGTTACTTTGATGTTTTTGTCTCTAGGAATTATTCTTAATATATTCGAGGAAGTTAATTTTTTTAAGGATCACGCGGTTGGATTTTTATTACCCGTAACTTTAACCTTTTTAAAAGTCCCCTCAATGATATACAAACTTTTCCCATTTGTTTTTTTGATATCATCGATCATATTTTTTTTGAGATTTGTTCGGTCAGAAGAGATAATTGCTTTGAAGATAGCTGGCATATCAAATTTTAGAATTATAATTTTTCCAGCCTTAATATCGTTGGTTTTTGGCATAATTATTGTAACGGGTATAAATACGGTAACTTCAAAACTTATACATAAATATTTGGATATAAAAAATCATTATACTAAAGATAATGATTATTTGGCTGCACTTACAGAAAATGGTATTTGGATAAAAGATAAAATTGACGGAAATACAAATATAGTTAGAGCAAAAAGGTTGAGCAAAAACAGTTTGGTAGATGTTTCTATCTATAAATTTGACGAAAATAGTGAGCCTCTATTAAGAATTGAAACGCGTAATGCTGATATCAGTAAGCATAATTGGAAATTAAGTGATGCAACAATTTATTACAATGATAGCAACAACATATCTAGTTATTTTGCAGAGTATTCTTTTGTAAGTCACTTTGAAATTAACAGCATAAAAAATATTTTTTCCAATTTGGATGCTATATCTTTTTGGGAACTAAATAAATTAAAAGAAAATTACAAATATTTGGGCTATTCGACTAAAAAAATCGAAAGTGAATTTCAGAGAGCTTTGTCCTACCCGTTTTTTATAATGACCATGACGCTTCTTGCTGGAAGCGTTGTAATGAATGTAAAGTATAGGGGAAATTATCTGATTTATGTCATTATTACTATTATTCTTTCGGTTATTATTTTTTATCTTAATGACTTATCCAGAGCACTGGGAGAAACGGAACAAATTTCTTTAATAATGTCTGTTTGGACTCCTTTAAGTATAGTTTTGTTTTTTAGTTCTATAGGAATGATTCATGTTAATGAAAAATGATAATAATATATTTTTATATTTAATATTAATTTTTTTTTGTTTAATTCAAGGTTTGCTTGCTGATGAATTCGATATTAGTGCATCAAATATAAAATTATTTCAGAATAGCGAAACAATTCAAGCAAAAGGTAATGTTCTTATTGTAGGACAAGATGGAATTATTATTGAATCTGAAAGTGCAACTTATGATAAGAAAGAAAATATCATAGATGCAAAAAAATCTGTAAAAATCACTGACAGAAAAACAAATAACGAACTTAAATCAGACAAGATAAAGTATTCAAAAAAAAAAGAAGAAATATTAGCTGAAGGCAATGTTTTTTTTAAAGACAGCGAAGGAGTAACCATCGAAACTGAAATTGCTTTATATGACAAAAAAAATCAAGTCATAAGATCTGACCAATCAACAAAAATGAATGATGGGTACGGAAATTCAATTTTATTAGATATGTTTAACTACTCTACAAAAAATAAAAATTTAAGATCACAAGGTAATATTAAAATAACTGACAAATATGAGAATAAATATTTTTTCAACGATATATTTATCGATGTTAAGAATAAAAGAATGGCAGGATCAAATTTAAAATTGAAATTCAAAAAGGATACATTTGGAGATATTGAAAATGACCCAAGATTAGTTGCTAATTCTGCGGTCATTACTGAGAATAAAAGTTATATTGAAGGAGGGGTTTTTACGACTTGTAAAAAAAAGGGAGATAAATGTCCACCATGGAAACTCACGGCAGAAAAGATAATTCATGATAAGGAAAAACAAAAAATCAGTTATGAAAATGCAAAATTATACCTATATGGTTACCCTGTACTTTATACTCCGACATTTTTTCACCCTGATCCAACGGTAAAGAGACAATCTGGATTCTTAACACCGAGTATAACGAATTCTACCTTGTTAGGAAATGGTATTAGTTTACCTTATTATTTCGCTTTAGCAGAACATAAGGATGCAACATTAAATCCAAAAATTTATGTAGATGAAAATCCTGTAATCCAAACAGAATATCGACATGTAACAAAAAATAGTTACTCAATGCTAGATGCAAGTTTTAATGAGGGCTATAAAAAAACCTCGGACAAAAAAACCCACGGAAGTAGAAATCATATCTTTGCAAGGTCTGATATTGATTTAGATCTGGAAACATTTGATGAAAGCAAACTTTCAATTAATTTTCAAAAAACGTCAAATGATACTTACCTTAAAGTTCACGACATTAATTCTAAAATAATGGGAAGTAACTCGGTTATGAATTCCTCAATAGATATGAATTTTTCAAAAAATGATTCAAGTATGGAAATAAACATGGATGTATATGAAGATTTAAGCAAAACTGATGAAAGATATGAGTTTGTAGCGCCAAATTATGATTATAAAAATAAATTATCTATTTCTGAGAAACTGGGAATACTTAACTTTCAGTCTAGAGGCTACCATAAAAACTATGAGACTAATAAAAAACAAACAAAATTAGTCAACGATTTTAATTGGAATTCGAATGATTATATTAGTAACTTTGGTATTATAACAAAGTTTGAAGGTACTTTGAAAAATGCAAATTATAGAGCAGAAAACACTTCAGATCATAAAAATGACCAAAATAATATTGAACTCATGGGAGCGGTGTCATTAATAAGCTCCCTACCTTTAGAAAAACGGTCAAAAAATTATAAAAAAACTCTAACACCAAAACTAATGTTGAGGACATCACCGAGCCATATGAGAAATATGAGTGACAATAGTTTGAAATTGGGAATGTCAAACCTGTATTCTTTAAATAAATTGGCTGCTATTGACGTAGTTGAGTCAGGTACAAGTTTAACTTTAGGAACAGATTATAATTACAAGGATAAAAATGATTTTGAGAAATTCAATTTGTCAGTAGGTCAAGTTTTTAGATATGATGATAACGTTGATATGCCCAGACAAAGTACACTGAATGAAAAAACATCAGAATTAGTTGGTGATTTAAATTATAATCTAAATGAGTTTAGTAAAGTTGGTTATAAATTTTCACTAGATAACAATTACAGTACTCTAAATTATAACGAAATTTCAGGTATTTTTAAAATTAATAAATTAGTTACAAATTTTGAATATCTTGAAGAAAATAACCATATAGGAAATAATCATTATATTAACGCTGGACTTGTTTTAGAATTAAACGAATCAAATTCTTTGAAGTTTAGAACTCGTGAAAACTTCACAACCGAAGCCACTGAATTTTATAATATAAGCTATCAATATGAAAATGACTGCCTGAGAGCGGCAGTAGAATATAATAAAAGTTTTTACTCGGATAATGATTTAGAACCTAGCGAAAATCTAATGTTTACATTAACAATTATACCTTTTGGAAAGATACCAGTATCAGCAACGGGACTCACGGTTAATTAAGTGAGAAAAAATATCAAATTATCAATAATCACAATCATTCTCTCAATACTTCTATTGACCAGTTCAAATGCAGAACTAAACATTAAAGTAATTATATCAGTGGGAGATGAAATTATTACCAACCACGATTTGGATAAAGAAATAAATTATTTAAATGTAATAACTGTAGGACAAATTAAAAAAATAGACAATCAAGAATCTAAAAAAATCGCAATTGATTCTTTAATTAAAGACAAAATAAAAATCATAGCGCTATCAAATTACAATAATATAATTATAAAAGATGAACTAGTTAATAATCAAATTATCAAAACATCTCGAAATATTGGATTTAGAAGCATCGAGGATTTTATGACATTTTTAAAATTTGAGGAATATGAATTTGATGAATTTAAAAAAAAAATCCTACTTGAGTTAAAATGGAACCAATTAGTTTATCAATTTTATAAGAATCAAATTATTATTGATAAGGAAAAAATTGATAAAGAATTGAAAATATTAATTGCAGAACAAGAAAAGAATATGGAGTATCTAGTTTACGAAATATTTATCGAGGATGCGGCAATAAAAGAATTAAATAAAAAAAGTGAAGAAATATCGACAGAACATAATGTTATTACTGAAGAGCAGAACGGAATAATAATTGAAGCTGAAAATGCTTCCTATAATAATAAAAAGAAACTTATAGATTCAGAAAAGTCTATTGAAAAAGCAGTTGATGTTAAAACAAAAGATCAAATTACAATAGATGATTTGATAAAAAATATAAAAGAAAAAGGATTTAAAGATACTGCAATTAAATTTAGTTCGTCACCTTCTGCTCAACAAGGAGGTAATCTAGGCTGGGTCAGTGAAAGTAAATTTTCTCAACTATTATTAAAATTTATAAAAAAAACTAAAATAGGTTCGATAACTGAGCCCATTCCTATTTCCGGAGGAATATTAATATTAAAAGTTGAAAATAAAAGAATTGAAGAAAATGAGATAGATCTTGAAAAAAAGGTTAAAGAATTAATTGATATCGAAAAAAATAAACAATTAAATAATTTCTCAACAAATTATTTTAATCAAGTTAAAAATAATATTAAAATTAAATATTTCAATGACTAGAGCTATTGCCATAATTCTTGGAGAACCCAATGGCATTTCCTCTGAAATAATTTTTAGATCTTGGATAAAAAAAAAAAAATTTAGGCACCATCCATGCTTAATTATTGGAAATTATAATCTTCTATATAGACACTTGAAATATTTTAAATTTAATCTAAATCTAAAATTAATTGGAAAAAACTTTAAATTAGATGATTTAAAAGGTACGGCTATTCCTGTGATTGATATAAAATACAATCAAAAAAAAATTTTTGAAAAAATTTCAAAGAAATCAAATAAATTTATTTCGGATTGTTTTTCTCAAGGATTAAATTTGATAAAACAAAATAAAATTTTAGGGATTATAAATGGACCAGTGTCAAAAGAAACTTTTTTGAATAAGAAATTCAATGGTATAACGGAATTTATTGCATATAAAATAGGACGTTATGGCAAGGTAGCAATGTTAATTTACAGCAAAAAATTAGCTGTTACCCCAATTGTAACGCATATTCCGGTAAAAAAAATATCTCAAAAATTAAATGTTAAAAAAATAGTAAATCAAATAAAAGAAATTGTTTTTTTTTATAATAATTATTTAAAAAAAAAAATCAAAATCGCAGTCACAGGATTAAATCCACATTGTTTTTCTCATGGAAAATTCTCAGAAGAAGAAAAAATAATTAAACCTGCAATTAGAAAAATAAAAAAACTAAAAATTAATATCACTGGCCCACTTTCTGCTGACACATTATTTTTATCAAAAAACCAAAAAAAGTTTGACGTGATTGTTGGAATGTATCATGATCAAGTATTGCCGCCGATCAAAACCATAATGGGTTTTAAAGCAATTAATATTACCTTAGGACTTCCATTTATTAGGATTTCACCCGATCATGGTGTTGCGGCAGATATTGTCGGAAAAAAAGTAGCCGATCCAACTAGTTTAATTGAATCAATAAAGTTTTTTAATAACATACAGTGAAAATTTTACCAAAAAAAAGTTTAGGTCAAAATTTTTTAACAGATATTAACGTTATAAATAAAATTATTGATATTGGAGATATAAATAAAAAAGATGATATATTGGAAGTCGGTCCTGGCACAGGCAATCTAACGAAGGAAATAATTAACAAAAAACCAAAAAAAATCTTTTTAATTGAAAAAGATAAGTTGCTTTGTAGAAATTTAACAAAAAAATTTAAGAATAAGATAAATATTTTTAACAAAGATATACTAAAATTTAACGAAAAAAATTTATCAAGTAAAAAACTAATTGTATTTGGTAATTTACCCTACAATATATCTACCCAAATACTTGCAAAATGGATATTAAATTGCAATTCAAATTTTTGGTATAAAAAACTAATTTTAATGTTTCAAAAAGATGTTGCAGAAAGAATTATCGCCAAAACTAATACCAAAAATTACGGCAGATTATCTATAATTAGCAATTGGAAATTAAAGATCGCAAAACATTTTGACGTTTCTAGGAATTGTTTTTATCCAAAGCCAAGAGTAGAAAGTAGCGTTTTGTCATTTGTTCCAGAAACAAAATATATAAAATTTCAAAATGCAAAAAATTTGGAAGTAGTTACAAGAATTTTTTTTTCACAAAAAAGAAAAATGATCAACAAGCCAATTAAGCAATTATTTAACGATAGTAATGAAATTTTGAATAAATTAAAAATTAATTTAAATTTAAGACCACAGAATTTAAGTAAAGAAATTTATTTTGAAATTGCAAAAGAATATGAAAAATTAGTTAATTAATTCAGATATTTTTTCTTTAATTTTATTTTGATCAAATAAAAATTTTTTTCCTTTTTTTTCACAATCAATTATTGATATAATTGCTTTATAGCATTTTTCTAAATCATTATTTATCACAACATAATCATATTCTTTCCAATGTAACACATCGTTTTTGAATTGATTCATCCTTTCTTTTAATATTAATTTATCCTTCATATCACGGTTGGACAATCTATCTCTAAGTGTTTTAATGTTTGGTGGTAAAATAAATATCGAAATTAACTTATTTTTTAGTTTTAGTCCTTTGATTTGTTTGGAACCATTCCAATCAATGTCGAAAAGTACATCTTTTCCATAAGATAAATACTTAATAACAGGTTCTTTTAACGTACCATAAAGATTATTAAAAACTCTTGCATGCTCATAAAAAGATTTTGTTTTAATTAGACCGTTAAATTTTTCTTCACTGATAAAATAATAATCTTTGCCTTCAATTTCATCTCTCCTAGGTATTCGTGTTGTATTTGAAATTGAAATTTCAAAATTTTTATTTCTTTTAGCTAATAATTTTACAAGTGTTGTTTTGCCCACCCCAGAAGGTGAGGAAATAATTATCATCATCCCCGTGCAATCAAAGATCATACTAAAAAATTGGAAAATATACTTTAGTTTTATTTGTTCTCTATGAATTTTATTGCATCACCAACGGTTAATATTTTTTCGGCTTCGCTGTCAGAAATTTCAGAACCAAATTCCTCTTCGAACGCCATAACCAGTTCGACTGTATCTAAACTATCTGCTCCTAAATCATCTATGAAGCTGGCTTCCTCAGTTACTTTTGATTCATCAACTCCTAAGTGATCTGCAACTATTTTTTTTATCTTGCTTGCTAAATCATCTCCCATTTGATTCCTTATAATATATTGGTAACAATAAACTTAATAGATTAATCTTAAATTTTGTCAAGCCATATACATGCCACCATTAACATGTAATGTTTCTCCAGTGATATAAGAAGCTAAGTCAGAAGATAAAAAAGCTGCACAATTTGACACATCTTCCCCTGACCCGAATTTCCCCATAGGTATTTTTGATGCTAGAAAAAGTTTTACTTTTTCTGCAATATTCATCGTCATATCTGTGACTATAAAGCCAGGAGAGACACAGTTAACCGTTATATTTTTTTTTGCATATTCAATTGCAAGGGATTTGGACATACCAATAATACCAGCCTTTGAGGCAGCATAGTTTGACTGACCAAGATTTCCTGAGTGACCTACAATTGAAGTAATATTTACAATTCTGCCGAACTTATTTTTTAACATAACTTTTATTGAATGCTTACACAGTAAAAAAGTAGAAGTTAAATTTACATCAATTACTGATTTCCATTCCTCATCCTTCATCCTTATAGACAGGTTATCCTTATTTATTCCAGCATTATTAATAAGCACATCTAATCCACCCAAATCTAAGACAACATTGTCTATAAATTCTTCTATTCTTGAATGCTCTGAGATATCAAATCTTTGGATTTTTACACCAGGATATTTTTTTTTTATAATATCTAATTTTTCTGTTTTTGTTCCTGTAGCTACTATGTTTCCTCCTAAATTTAAAAATTTCTTAAGAAGCTCATTACCTATTCCACCAGTTGCACCTGTAATTAATATTTTTTTATTTTTAAAACTAATCATTTATTTATATAATTTGTTATATCATCAATAGAATTAATACTAAAAACATTTACGTCTTTG
>Ga0187833_10001486_pt1 | contig 26767 bp, 22 predicted proteins | sample ETNtaG_37_FD_167968 | JGI IMG/M metagenome (GOLD analysis project Ga0187833, IMG submission 167968) | Marine microbial and viral communities from oxygen minimum zone, Eastern Pacific Ocean - ETNP2014_SV_400_PacBio MetaG (Illumina Assembly) | ecosystem: Environmental > Aquatic > Marine > Hypoxic...
TGCTGGCCGTGGATTGGAAGCAACGTGCGTTGGTGATTGTCGGCGAGGCCGCGGGGAGGCTGCTGGGCTATCTGACACTCACTCATGTGACCACTCCGCAGGTTGGCGTGATCGCCGATTTCGCGGTGGACAGACTGGCGCGGCGCAAAGGCGTGGGCACAGTGCTGCTGGGGGCGGCCAAAGATTGGGCTACCCGCGCTGGGTTGCAGCGGCTAATAATCGAAACGCAATCGAAGAATTTCCCTGCCATCTGTTTTTGCCAGCGCAATGGGTTTGCCTATTGCGGCTACAACGATCGGTACTATGCCAGTCAGGATGTTGCGCTCTTCTTCGGCATGAAATTGCGCTGACTGGCCGGCAGTGCTTCTACAGCACCCTCGAACATTGATGAAAGTGGCGCTCATGTGGGTGCGCTTTTCGTTTCACTCTTATGGATAATCTTGCCGGCGCGCTGGCCGTCTTCAATCAGTTTGTGGTTGTGGCGGTGGTCATCAACGCCGCTTCTCTGCTGCTTTACACGTTTACCTTCAATCTGAAAGACCGCGTGGCGCAGGCTCTGAACGTGTTGCTTGCGTGCGTCGCGGTGGCCTACCTGGGAGACGTGGGTGCATCTGTCGCGCGAGGGGCAGCCGCTGCGGGGGCCTGGTTGCGCTTTCAATGGTTGGGTATAAGCCTGGTGCCGGCGGCCTACCTGCATCTCTCTGACGCGCTGCTGGAAAAAACCGGAAAACCCTCGCGCGGCCGGCGTCGTTTTCTCGTGCGCTTGGCGTATGCGGGCGGTCTGGGTTCAGTCGGGTTGGCGCATTTCTCCGGACGGGTGGTGGGACAGCCGATTGTAGGGGAACGGCTGCAATGGCTGCAGCCGGGGGATTTGTTCGCCCCGTTTGCACTCGCCTTCGCGTTCGTGACGCTGGTGGCGATTGTCAATATTTACCGCGCGTTTCTGCGCTGTCTCACGCGCGCCACGCGTCGCCGGATGGGATATCTGCTCATTTCATCTCTGGCGGTGCCTCTGGGCGTCTTTCCCTATCTGATGCCGGCGGGCGCAGGCGCTGCTCAGAGTTATCCGCTGCTCTTCTGGCTGGCTGCGCTGGCGGCTAATGTAGCAGTGAGTGTGGCGCTTGTTTGGATGACCTATAGCGTTGCATTTTTCGGTGCGCCGCAGCCGGATCGGGTGGTGAAGGGACGGCTTTTCCAGTGGATATTGCGCGGCCCGATGGTGGCTTCGCTGGCGGTGGGGGCGTATGTGTTTGTGCGTTGGCTCGACCGCATCGCCGGGCTGGATTTGACCCTGTGGGTTCCCGTGGCGGTGGTGGGCGTGATACTGCTGGCTCAATATGCAATCACGGTGGTGCGGCTGCCGTTGGAACGACGGTTTTTCTACGGCAATATTAGCGACCAGGATGACGTGCAGCGGCTGCAGCTTCTGGGAGACCGTCTGTTGACAAAGGGCGATGTGCAGCAGTTTCTGGAATCGGTGCTGGCGGCGGCCTGTGACGTGCTGCATATCTCCAGCGGATTTGTGGCCGTGATGGGCCGCGCGGGTGCGCGCATCGAGGTGCGGGTCGGTTCGCGGCAGCCGCCAACCGAATCGGCCACGCTTGCAGCTATTGTCCGGCCGGATGCGCGGGATGCATCCGCTGTGGAGTTTTCGCTCTCGGCTGGGGCAGGCCGATTGGAATGGGAGGGCTACTGGATAATACCGCTGCGCGGAGAGAAACTGGCTGGAACAGCGAGGCAGGCCAGCGAGGTGCTCGGTCTGATGGGATTACATGTGCCCGGGAAGGCCATTCCGGTGCAGGGCGACGACGAAATGGAAACCCTGCAGACGCTGGTGACACGCGCCGCGACCGCACTCGAGGATCGGCGCTTACAAAGTAATGTTTTCCGGGCAATGGGTGACCTGCTCCCGCAAGTGGATGAATTGCAGCGCATGCGCGCGGCAGCCCGCTATGCGGGCACGCGTGCGCTCGAGGCTGGTGACATTGCGCGGAATCCGGATGCCGCCCAGTGGGTCAAGGACGCTCTCAGGCATTTTTGGGGCGGGCCGCGGTTGAGCGAGAGTCCGCTGCTGCGCCTGAAGGTGGTGGAAAAGGCGCTGAGCGAACATGATGGAAATCCGGTGAACGCACTGCGGGCGGTGTTGAAAAACGCCATTGAGCAAATAAAACCGGAGGGTCAACGCAAATTCACCGGGGAGTGGTTGCTATACAACATCCTTGAGTTGAAATTCCTGCAGGGACAGAAAGTGCGTGACGTGGCCATGCGGCTGGCTGTTTCGGAAGCAGACCTTTATCGGAAACAGCGCGTGGCGGTTGAGGAAGTACTGAAGCGCATTGCCCAGATGGAGGTGCAAATGGACGCCTCTGGTGAAAACGAACAGCTGTGAGCGGGTGAAAGGGCGGCACGTGGATTGCACCTTTTACCATTGAGCCAGAATGAGTACACGCGAGAAACAGCGGAGTAAGGCAACGAAGCGCAGCACCAGGCGCCGCAGTCGCAAACGTGCCACGCACAGTGTACTGGCTGCCACCACGCCTCGGGCAGCTGAGTTTCAACATCGGCTGTTGGGCACGCTGCTGGCGACGGCGCGCGGCCTGCGCGATTATGGCGATGACCTTGTCGGCGTGGCATTGTTAGCCGGTGGGGGCATCAGCATACTGGCGTTGTTGGGTCTCTCGACGGGAACATGGACGGCTGTGATCTCGGATGCGCTGCTGGTGTGGCTTGGGTGGGGCGCTGCCCTTGTGCCGCTTTCGATGCTCGCCGTGGGGATTGTGTTGCTTGCGCGGGGTTTGGGCTGGCGGCAGACTGTGCCCTGGTTGCGGGTCATCTCTGCTGAGTTGGCGGCGCTGTGCGTTCTCGGCGGCGCTCATCTAGGGATTGCGGTCACCGATGCCGGCAATCAGGGTGTGGAAATTACCGAGGCGTTGCGGAGTGGGAGCATGGTTGCACAGGCTTTGGCTGGAAGAGGTGGCGGCAAGATTGGCTGGGCAATGGCTGTTTTTGCGGGGGAACTGGCGAGAGAATCCGCCGGTTGGCTGCTCGCGCTGATTGGCGGAGCTGCGCTGATGGTTGCCCTTGGAGTGCGCTGGCAGCAGCTGCTGTTTGGCCTAATCTCTCTACAGGGCAAATTGGAGCGCGGGCAGGGCGCCTCCAATCCCGGACGCGGCCGCGGGCGCAGGCAGGCAGCAGTGCGGAGCTCTCCGCTGCGCGCAACGCAGCCCGGCGGCGGGCAGCAACGTTTCACCGTGGCCGCGCATCATGACCGGCGTCCGACCAAGCCGCGGCGGCGTTCAAAGCTGCTGCCGCCATTGAAACTGTTGGGCGAGGGCGAGCCGTTGCGTCCCTCGGAGGCGGAAATCAACCGAAACGCCGAGATAATCGAACACACGCTGCAGGAGTTTGGCGTGCCTGCCGAAGTGATTGATTTTCGGGTGGGACCGGCGGTGACGCAATTTGCGGTTCAACCCGGATTTGTGGAGAAGGCTGGCAAAGACGGTAATGCGCGCCGTCACAAGGTGCGTGTGGCGCAGATATCAAACCGCGCGAGCGACCTGACGCTGGCGCTGTCCGCGCGGAGCATCCGCGTGGAAGCGCCCGTGCCCGGGCAATCCTTTGTGGGTATCGAGGTTCCCAATCGGCAGAAAACAAACGTCGGTCTGCGCAGTGTGGTTGAATCACAGGCGTTTCACAGCATCAATTCGCCGCTGGCGATTGCGCTGGGTCGGGATGTCTCAGGCGCACCCGTGGCAGCTGACCTCGGCGCGATGCCCCATTTGCTTATTGCGGGCACCACCGGCTCCGGAAAAAGCGTGTGCATCACCTCTATCGTGACCTGCCTGATTTGCAACAACGGCCCCGCCGATCTGCGTCTGGTGATGGTGGACCCGAAAAAGGTTGAGCTGCTGCGTTTCAATGGTTTGCCACACCTGCTGGGGCGGGTGGAAGTGGAACTCGACCGCATCATAGGCACGTTGCGCTGGATGACACGCGAAATGGACAGCCGCTACCGCAAGTTGGAGAAGATGGGCGCGCGTGATCTGGATGATTACAACAACAAGATTCAGCGTCGCCGGGGCGAGGAGAAAATACCGCGCATTGTCGTGGTGGTGGATGAACTGGCAGACCTGATGATGATGGCGCAAAACGAGACTGAGCAAACTCTGGTTCGGCTGGCGCAGATGGCACGCGCCACAGGCATCCATCTGCTGGTGGCTACCCAGCGTCCAAGCACCGACATTCTCACCGGCCTGATAAAAGCGAACTTTCCCGCCCGCATTTCATTTGCGGTGGTATCTTCGACTGATTCTCGCGTCATCCTGGACACCACCGGCGCTGAATCTCTGCTGGGCCAGGGAGATATGCTCTTTCTCAGCCCTGACGCTCCCGCGCCAATGCGTATTCAGGGAGTGTTCACCAGCGATGCCGACGTCGATGAAATCGTGGCGCACTGGCGCGAGCATGAAGGCTCGGACGCTGCTGACGATGATCCGGCTGCGATGGATGAGACCCGGTTGCAGATACAGGCCCAAGTGGCCCCGTGGGATGACTTGCTCCGTCAGCGGGCGCAAGTGGCGGACAAAGATGACCAAATTCTGGAGGCTGTTACAGTGGTGAGGAGACACCGCACTGCCTCTGTCAGCCTGTTACAGCGCAAATTAAAAATTGGGTATCCGCGCGCGGCCCGCCTGATGGATGAACTCTTTGAGATGGGTGTTGTCGGTGAGCCGCGTCAGGGCGGCAAGACGCGGGAGGTTTTGCTGCAATCCGGTGACAAGGGAGACGCTCCTATGGATGCCGCCGACGCCTAGGTTCACTTGGAGATGGGGTGGTGACGGGCTGGGAAATGGGCGAGCGCGCTGGCGTCCCTTGGCTTGGCCACGCATGCGGTGCGTGCTCGTTCTGCCGCAGTGGGCGGGAAAACCTGTGCGAGAGTGCATGCTTTACCGGTTATCAGGCGGATGGAGGTTATGCGGAGTACGCGCTGGTACATGCTGATTATGCCGTGCGCATTCCGCCTGCATTCTCGGACGCGGCCGCCGCGCCGCTGCTATGCGCGGGAATAGTGGGGTATCGCTCGCTGCGCCTTTCCGGGCTGCAGCCCGGCGAGCGATTGGGAATCTACGGCTTTGGCGGAAGCGGGCACCTGTGCATTCAAGTAGCGCGGTATTGGGGCTGCGAGGTGCATGTGTTTACGCGCAGCGCCAAACACCAGCAGCACGCCCGGGAACTGAACGCCGCGTGGGTCGGCATGGCTTCCGAAACGCCGCCAGTGCAGCTTGACCGCGCAATCATCTTTGCGCCCGCCGGATGGCTGGTGCCTCTTTCCCTTGGCCACCTTCGCCCGGGCGGCAGCCTGTGTATCAATGCCATTCACGCCAGCCCGATTCCTGAGATGTCATACAGCCTGCTGTGGAAGGAACGCACCATCACCACCGTGGCAAACGCTACTCGCCGCGATGCACACGAATTCATGGAGCTGGCTGCCGAGGCCGGGGTTACAACGCAGGTGCAGTCTTTTCCAATGTGGGCAGCGAACGAAGTGCTGCAGCAATTGAAACACGGCGACATAACTGGCAGCGCAGTGATCATCGTGCGCGAAGATTGACGCGCGCGGGCGTACCCATTCACGTCCGGCACCTCCAGCAACGCGTGTCAACCACGGCCACTTCTGTTACAATGGCTGACCTGAAGAACCAACTTCGCACGCATTAGGTGCACTGGCCTTTTGCGAAATGAACGGCGAGAGATGAATTGAACGCATGACGAAACTCGGCGGCGGTTCCAATCCCTTACGCGTGGCCATAATCGGTTCAGGCCCGGCCGGTTTTTACGCTGCCACTCATCTTTTCAAGGCGAGTGACGGCGTAGTTGAAGTGGATATGTTTGACCGGCTGCCCACCCCATTCGGGCTGGTGCGTTTCGGCGTGGCGCCCGATCACCTGAAGATAAAATCTGTGACCAAGGTTTACGAGCGCACCGCTGCGCGTCCGGAGTTGCGCTTCTGGGGCAACGTCGAGTTTGGCAAACACGTCACTCTGGAGGACCTGCGGGTGCATTACCATTGCGTGCTGTTTTCGTCAGGGTCGCAGAGTGACCGCAAAATGGGTATCCCCGGAGAGGACCTTGCCCGCAGCCATGCAGCTACCGAATTCGTGGCGTGGTACAACGGCCACCCAGATTTCAGCGAGCGTACATTTGATCTTTCTGTCGAGCGCGTTGCCGTCATCGGCATCGGAAACGTGGCGGTCGATGTCGCGCGTATCCTCTGCCGCTCCGAGCAGGAGTTGCTAGAGAGTGACATCGCTGATTATGCTTTGGCGGCGCTTTCGAAAAGCAACATAAAGGAGGTAGTCATGCTCGGTCGCCGGGGTCCGGCGCAGGCGGCTTTCACGAATCCGGAGGCGAAAGAGCTGGGCGAGCTGGCCGACGCCGATTTCTGTGTTCTTCCGGAGGAAGCCGCTCTGGATGCACTCAGCCAGGCGGACCTCGAGAGCGGCGGCGATAAGAGCGTGGCCCGCAAGGTGCAGCTGCTGCAGGAAACATCACTCCGCATACCGGACGGAAAACCGAAGAGGTTGACCATCCGCTTCCTGGCGTCTCCGGTGGAACTTCTCGGTGACGAGACCGGCGGTGTTGCGAGAATGCGAATGGTGAAAAATGAGCTTTACAGAACCGAGAATGGGGCACTCCGGCCGCGCCCGACGGACCGGTTCGAGGAGATGCCTATCGGGCTGCTCTTCCGCTCGGTCGGTTATCGTGGATTGCCGCTTCCGGGCGTCCCGTTTAATGATGATTGGGGAGTTATATTGAATAAAAAGGGTCGCATCGTCGACCCAGAAAGCGGAGATGCGCTACCCGGCCTATACACATCCGGATGGATAAAGCGCGGGCCAAATGGTGTGATTGGCACCAACAAAGCTGATTCTGTTGAGACAGTGAATTGCCTGCTGCAGGACGTGGCGGCCGGCCGGATGATCACGCCTGCCAACCCAGGTGCTGCTGCCGCCGAGGAGTTGGTGCGGTCGCGGCAGTCCGCTGTTTTTACATTTGAGGATTGGAAGCGTGTCGATGCGCTTGAACTTGAACGGGGCGCGAAGGCGGGCCGCCCACGCGTAAAGTTCACCAGCCGCCGGGAGATCGCAACCGTACTGGGTCGGGACTGAATCCGGGAAGCGGGAGAAACCATGTCTGGGCATTCTAAATGGAGCACCATCAAGCGTAAAAAAGGCGCAACCGACGCGCGGCGGGGTAAAGCGTTCACGCGCCTCGCAAAAGAAATTAGCGTCGCCGCTCGCGCCGGTGGCGACCCAGAAACCAACTTTCGCTTGCGGCTAGCTGTGACTAAGGCGCGCGCAGCCAACATGCCCAAAGATAACATCCGGCGTGCGATTAAACGTGGCACTGGCGAGGAAAAAGGCAGCACTGCGTTAGAGCAGGTGACTTATGAGGGTTATGCTCAGCACGGCGTTGCACTGATGATTGAGGTGGTCACTGACAATCGTAACCGGGCAGTGGCGGCGCTGCGCCACGTACTCACCCGCGCGGGCGGGAATCTGGGCGAGAGCGGCTCGGTGGCGTGGCAGTTCGAGGCAAAAGTTTATTTCGCTTTTCCGCCGGAGGGTCGCGGCGAGGACGTGCTTTTTGAACTCGCGCTCGAGGCCGGCGCGGATGACCTAACGTACTCTGAAGAGATTGTGGAGATATTCGCGTCCGTCGAATCTTTCAAGGAAGTCAGCGATGCGCTGGAAGCGGCCGACATCTCTCCGGAAGAGGCCATGCTGCTTATGGAGCCTGTCAATTCAGTCGAATTGCCCTCGCAGAAAACCGGACAGGTGATGAAAACCATCGAGGCGTTGGAAGAACTGGACGACGTCCAGAACGTGTACACCAACTTAGACGTGACCGCAGAGGCGCTCTCTGCCTTTGCGGCTGGATGACCAAGAAAAGCCATGGCGCAGCTGGTGATAGGAATTGACCCTGGCACAGCTACGACCGGTTATGGTTTGGTGCGGGAGGATGATGGACAATTGGAATGCGTGGGGTTTGGGGTGGTCACGACCTCGGCAAGGGAGTCGCTCGCGCTGCGCCTGGAGGCCATTTACCGGGATTTGACCACGGTCTTTCAGCAACATCGGCCTACCACCGCGGCGGTGGAGAAACTTTTTTTTCACCGCAATGTCTCCTCGGCGATGGCGGTAGGGCAGGGGCGTGGCGTGGCTTTGTTAGCCGTGGCACACTGTGGATTGGACGTGGGGGAGTACACGCCGCTCGAAGTAAAACAGGCGGTAACCGGCTACGGAAAAGCCTCGAAGTCACAAGTGCAGCAGATGGTGGGTACTCTGCTCAATCTGGAGGAGATTCCCCGCCCGGACGACGCGGCCGACGCGCTGGCCGTGGCGATCTGCCACGCTCACGCGGCAAGAACCGTTGAGCTAACCGCAAAGGCGCGAACATGATTGCATCGGTGAGTGGCGCGGTGCAGTCGATGGAACAAGGGGCGCTGGTGGTGGAGGTGGGTGGCGTCGGGCTTCGCGTGTCAGTTCCAGATTCAGTTTTGCAAGGAAATGTGTCGGTGGGGGCAAGAGTGCAATTGTGGACGCACCTGTTGGTGCGTCAGGATGCAATCACCCTATATGGCTTTTTGGAGAAGGAACAACTCACCCTGTTTGATATGTTGCTCAAAGCCCCGGGGGTGGGGCCAAAACTGGCTCTCGCGATTATCTCCGGCATGCCGGTGGATGGGTTGCATGCGGCTGTTACCAAAGAGCAGGCAGAGCTATTGAGCCAGGTTCCGGGCGTGGGCATCAAGACCGCCCGCAAAATTATCTTCTATCTTAAGGACAAATTGGAACCGGGTGGTCTGTTGCCCGAGGTCATCGCTGCCAATGAGTTGGACATCGAAATGACCGCAGCGCTCACCGCCCTGGGATACAGTGTGGTGGAGGCGCAGACAGCGTTGCAGGCCATGGGGGCCGACGCGCCGGATGAACTGGAAGCACGCATTCGGATTGCGTTACAATATCTCTCCAAATAATCACACGAGAGGAAACTCATGCTAACAGACACGCGAATTGCCTTTATAGGGGCGGGCGCCATGGGCGGCGCGATGATTTCCGGGCTGCTCTCCCGCAAGCTGGTTGCGCCTGACCAGATCGTGGCATCCGACCCTCACGAGGGGATTACCACGAGATTGCACGAAAAACATGGTGTCGGCGTCACCACTGACAATGTGGCTGCCTGCGAGGGCGCCGACATTGTGGTGCTGAGTGTCAAGCCGCAGGTGCTGCCGCAGGTGTTTTCCGGTCTGGTGGGCCACATCCCGGTTGATGCGATTGTGATTTCTATAGTCGCTGGAGCGAGCGTCACCGCTATTAGTGAAGGGCTGCAGCACCAAAGTGTGGTGCGTTCAATGCCGAACACCCCAGCACAGATTGGGGAGGGCATCACTGTGTGGACTGAATCTGGATCCGTGGAGACGCTGCAACACCAGCAGGCGGAGACAGTGCTGCAGGCGCTGGGACACGAGGTCTTTCTGGATGACGAAGATTACCTCGATATGGCCACGGCGCTCTCCGGCACAGGGCCATCCTATGTGTTTCTCTTCATGGAAGCGCTGGTGGACGCCGGCGTCCATCTGGGGTTCTCCCGCAAGGTGGCGGAGGAACTGGTGCACCGAACCGTAAAAGGTTCGGCCGACTTCGTGCTTCAATCTCCCAGACACCTCGCTCGGCTGCGCGATCAGGTGACTTCGCCGGGAGGCACCTCCGCGGAGGCTCTCTACTACCTCGAGAAGGCCGGGTTCCGCACGGCGCTGTCGCGCGCGGTGTGGGCCGCTTACCAGCGCTCGATTGAACTTGGCCGCGGCGGTATGCGCCATCGGCTGGATGACAGCGTCAAGTCGGACTAATCTCCGCAGGCACAATTCCATCATCTGGCAGTCTGGACAGTGTGCACGCCCGTACTGAGTAATGAACGGGTGTGTCGGCGCGTCTGCAGCGTAAGGCTTATTCCGCAGATGATACTTGACACAGCATATGAAATTGATTACACTATAATAAGAAAGATATATGTCTTCTTTATTGTCGCGGAGTAGGCACGTATCGAGAGTCCTTGCGCATGGTTGTGAATGGAGGCGCTGGCATATGATTGACCACAGGACGGACAGCCTGTATCAATTGCAGGTCACCGCGAGTCAGGCTGATCTGCTCACCCACGAAGAGGAGATTGAATTGGCAGGCTACATCAGCGCTGGGCGAAAGGCCAAAGAGCGATTGGAGGCCAGTCGTGCCAACGCGCGCCAACGTCGCGCTTGGGAGCGGCAGATCGTGCGGGCTAAAGCTGCGCGCGACCAGCTGGTGCTGCGCAACCAAGGGTTGGTAGGGAAGGTGGCGCGGCGCTATTTCGACACCGGCCTGTCATTTGAAGACCTGATGCAGGAGGGCCAGATTGGCCTGATAAAAGCAGGGGAGCGGTACGACCCCTCTCGGGGAACGCGTTTTTCCACCTACGCTGTCTGGTGGATTTGGCAGGCAATTGGCCGGGCGGTGGCCAACACCGGTCGCACCATTCGGTTGCCGGTCAACCTCGGGCACAAAGTGATGCAGCTGCGCCGGGCTGAAAATACGCTCACGCAGAAATACGGGCGCGAAGCGACAAGCGATGAGATCGCCAAAAAGCTGAAATGGACGACGCACCGGGTGGAGACGGTGCGCAAATCCACTGTTCCCATCGTGCGGCTGGAGAAACTGGTCGGGCCCGGCGATGAGCCTGATACCGAAGTGCAGGACCTGTTGTCGGATGAATCCGTGCAGCGGCCGGAGGACGAGGCCGAGCAGCGCATGCTAGCCACAGAGGTGGCTCACGCCCTTCTCGATGAACTCACCCCTTGGGAGGCCTCGGTGCTGCGCATGCGTTACGGTTTCAGCGATGGCCGCCCGCACCCGCTGAGCGATCTTGCGCGCCGATACGGCCTTTCGCGCGAGGGCATGCGCCAGGCTGCCAATCGCGCGCTGGAGAAAGTGCGCCGTTCGGGTTACGGCGATTCTCTGCGTGCTTACCTCGATTAGCACCCTGTGACGGTCGTGAGATAACTCGGCAGTGCGGCGGGTGCGCGCGCTGTTTTTACTGCGCTGCGCGTGCTCCGGCGGCCTCTGTTTGTGAAGGACTGGACAACACAAACATCATCAGGTATCATCCTTTGTCGAGCGTTGTTGGTACTTTGGACTATCATCAATCGTTACCCCCAAGGGAGAAGCAATGACGGAAACTCAGACTTCCAGCATTTTCACTGAACTGCAGCTGCAGATTGCCGCTTTCACGCCGACATTGTCACAGCAAGATGTGGGTTTCGTGCTCGAAGCCGGTGACGGCATCGCGCGCGTGTCCGGCCTTTCTGACACCCGTAACGCGGAGTTGGTTCAGTTCACCAATGGGTCTCTCGGCACGGTCTTCAACCTTGAGCAGGACGCTGTCGGTGTGATCATTATGGGCGATTACGAGGAAATTGACGAAGGCTCAGTGGTGCGCGCGACCGGCCGTATCGCCGCTGTGCCGGTGGGGCCGGCGCTTGTCGGGCGGGTTGTCAACGCGCTCGGCCATCCACTGGATGGGAAGGGGCCCATCGCCGCGACCGAGACCCGGCCGATTGAGCGCATTGCGCCTGGGGTGGTGCGGCGTCGAGACGTTGACCGGCCGTTGGAGACCGGACTGAAACCCATCGACTCGATGATACCGATAGGCAGGGGTCAACGTGAGCTAATTGTTGGCGACCGACAGACCGGTAAAACCGCGATTGCCCTTGACACTATTATCAATCAGAAGGGCAAGGATTGCATCTGCATCTACGTTGCCATTGGTCAGAAAAAAGCCGCCATGGCGCGCGCAGTGGCTACGCTTGAGGAGCACGGCGCGATGGAACACACCGTCGTTGTGGTGGCCTCCGCCGATGACCCCGCCGCGCTGCAATTTATCGCGCCTTATGCGGGCTGCGCGATGGGAGAGTATTTCATGGAGGGCGGTCAGGACGCGCTGGCCGTCTATGATGACCTTTCTAAGCATGCCTGGGCATATCGGCAGGTGTCATTGTTGTTGCGGCGGCCACCCGGACGGGAGGCTTATCCCGGAGACGTGTTTTATCTGCACTCTCGATTGCTTGAGCGCGCCGTGCAGCTTGCGGATGAATTCGTTATTGTGGCCGCAGACGCCGGCGAGGAGGTCGAGACGGGCGTGGACGGCAAGGTGTATGGCGGACCGCTGGCAGAGCACGACGCCCGTGAGGCGCTTGCGGCCACGGATGATGCCGACGGATTGACGCTGCGGCGGCTGCCGCGCTCGGGTGGCTCGCTGACAGCGTTGCCCATTATCGAAACTCTACTTGGTGACGTTTCCGCTTACATCCCCACAAATGTAATTTCAATCACCGACGGGCAGATTTATCTGGAAAATGACCTGTTTTATGCCGGCATTCGCCCGGCGGTAAATGTGGGCACTTCGGTGTCGCGTGTCGGTGGAGCAGCGCAGACCAAGTCGATGCGCCAGGTGGCGGGTCGGCTGCGCTTGGACATGGCCGCGTTCCGAGAACTGGCCGCGTTTGCACAGTTTGGCTCTGATCTGGACAAGGCCACGCAGTCGCAATTGGAACGTGGCAAGCGGCTGCAGGAAATCCTGAAGCAGGCACAGTATGCACCCATGTCCCTTTCCGATCAGGTGATACTCCTTTACGCGGGTGTGAATGGCTACGCGGATGAGGTGCCGCTGGAACGCATGCATGAATGGGAAACCGCCATGCTGCGTTCGATGTCGGCTTCCCACCCCCACGTTGGGCAGGACATCGTGGAGCAGGGCCGAATCACCGCTGAAACCGAAGCGGAACTGAAGACTGCGCTGGACACTATCAACCTAGCCTGGAACTGATCTGTGGCCAGTGCCCGAGAAATGCGGCTGCGCATCCGCAGCGTGGGGAATATCGCGCAGGTGACGCGCGCGCTGGAGGCGGTGAGCGCTTCTAAGGTGCGCCGGGCGCAGGCCGCTGTGCAAGCCTCGCGTGATTATGCCCGCCGGGTAGTGGCCGTCATGCAGCGTCTCGGCGGGCATTCAGGCGGCGCAACGCACCCTCTCCTGGTTCCAAGGGAATCTGTTGAAAACGTTGGCCTCGCGTTGGTTTCCAGCGACCGCGGGCTCGCGGGCGCGTACAACATGAACATCACGCGCGCTGCGCTCGCATTCGCGCAGCAGAAAACGCAGCCGGTGCGCTGGGTGACAGTGGGGCAAAAGGGCCGTGATCTGGTTTACGTCCGTGGCGCGAACATCGCTAGCGACTTCCGTAGTTTTCGGGGCTCACCGACCTTTGCAGAAGTGACGCCGATCGCGCGCGTGCTTCTGGACGATTTTCTGGGCGGAACGGTGGACGAGGTGTACGTGGCGTATACTGACTACGTCAACACGCTGCGGCAGATAACGCGGGTGGAACGTCTGTTGCCGCTGGCGCCTGAACTGCCCGTGGAAAAGGATGGCGGGGCAGAAAAAACCGCTGCCGGCGGTGCGCCGGTGGGGTATACATTTGAGCCTGAGCCGGAGGAATTGCTCGGGGCGATTTTGCCGCGCTTCACGCAGGTGCAGGTGTTTCAGGCAGTGCTGGAATCGCTGGCGAGTGAGCACAGCGCCCGTATGGTGGCGATGCGCAACGCTACCGACAACGCAAATGAACTATCCAGTGCGCTACGCCTCGCATACAATAAGGCACGGCAACTGGCCATCACGAGCGACTTGCTCGACATCGCCGGAGGCGCGGAGGCGCTGCGCCAAGCGGCCTGAGCAGCGCAGATAAATTACGATTTGGAGGGTTGATGAATACGATGACAGGTAGGGTGGCGCAAATTCAGGGAGCGGTGGTTGATTGTGAGTTCCCCGCAGATAACCTACCCGACATTTATGAGGCGGTGGAGATTCCGCGTGATGACGCCGAATCTCTGGTTCTGGAGGTGCAGAAGCATCTCGGCAACAACCTGGTGCGGTGTGTGGCAATGGACGCCACCGAGGGGCTGCGGCGTGGGCTGGCCGCCAACGCCACTGGCGCGCCAATTATGGTGCCGGTCGGGGAGGCCGCGCTGGGCCGCATCTTCAATGTGCTTGGTCGCGCCATTGATGAGCGCGGCGAAGTGCAGGCAACTGAGTATTACCCCATACATCGACCCGCCCCACCATTCGAAGAGCAATCAACCGAGGTGGAGGTCTTCGAGACCGGCATCAAGGTAATTGACCTGATTGCTCCGTTCACTAAAGGTGGTAAGACAGGCGTCTTTGGCGGGGCCGGGGTGGGCAAGACCGTCATCATCATGGAATTGATCCGCTCAATCGCGAAAGAGCATTCCGGTAATTCCGTCTTCGCGGGCGTCGGGGAGCGCACGCGCGAAGGCACCCAACTCTACCGAGAGATGATTGAGTCCGGCGTGATGAAAGACACCGTGATGGTGTTCGGGCAGATGAACGAACCGCCCGGCGTGCGCCTGCGCGTGGCCCTGACCGGGCTGACCATGGCGGAGTATTACCGCGACCAGGGCCGCGACGTGCTGCTCTTCATTGATAACATCTTCCGCTTTGTGATGAGCGGGTCGGAAGTTTCCGCGCTGCTCGGGCGCATGCCCTCGGCAGTGGGTTACCAACCCACGCTAGGAACCGAGATGGGCGAATTGCAAGAGCGCATCACTTCCACCCATCGCGGGTCGATTACCTCCATGCAGGCCGTCTACGTGCCCGCCGATGATTATTCCGACCCGGCGCCGGTGGCGACCTTCGCGCATCTGGATGCCACCATTGCGCTCGAGCGGCCGATCGCTGAAAAAGGCATCTACCCGGCCGTGGACCCGCTTGCCTCTACCAGCCGCATTCTGGATCCCAACATCGTCGGCCGGGAGCATTACAGAGTGGCCCGCGAGGTACAGCGCGTGTTGCAGCGCTACAAAGATCTGCAGGACATCATCGCCATTCTTGGTGTGGATGAGCTCTCGGAGGAGGACAAGCTGCTGGTCTCACGCGCGCGTAAACTGGAGCGCTTCTTCTCGCAGCCGTTTTATGTCGCGGAGCAGTTCACCAGCATTCCGGGAAAGTATGTCAAACTGGAAGAAACGGTGCGCTCTTTCAGTGAAATCCTCGATGGCAAGCACGATGAGATTCCGGAGCAGGCTTTCATGTTCGTGGGCACAATCGAAGAAGCGGTGGCGAAGGCGGAGGAACTGAGCGACGAAAGCGAGTGAATCTGGAAAATGCCTATCCTCTGTGAAATCGTGACGCAAGAAAAACTGGTTTATTCTGACCAGGTGGATATGGTGGTGTTGGATGGAGAAGAAGGCCGCATGGGCATCCTCCCCAACCACTCGCCGCTGCTCACGACTTTGCAGGTTAGCGAGATACGGGTCAAAAAAGGTCAGCAGGAGGAGACCTTCGCGGTGGGCGGCGGCGTCTTGGATGTGCGGCCAGACTGCGTGACCGTGCTGGCTGATGTGGCTGAACATGCTGACGAAATCGATCTGGTTCGGGCGCAGGCCGCGAGCGAGCGAGCTGTTGCCTTCCTGGATGAGGGTGGCCCACGGACTCCGGTGGCGCCGGAGGTGCGTCATGACATCACCCTCGCGCTTGAGCGCGCTAACGTGCGTTTGCGCGTCGGGCATAAGCGCCGCGATAAACCTGGGTTTTCCGGCTCGGACGACGCCGAGTAGTGCCCTCCATCTTTCCGGCGGGCCGCCACTGACAACCAACAAATGGCTCTTTTTGGCAAAGATGTCGGCATAGATTTGGGGACGGTCAACGTGCTCGTGTACGAGGGTGGCGATATCGTGCTGCACGAGCCCTGCGTGGTCGCCATTCGCGTCGATGAGCAAAAGATTGTCTCCATCGGGCAGGAAGCGCGTGAGATGTACGGGCGCTCACCCGAGAGCATCGAAGTGATGCGCCCCATTCAAGATGGCGTTATCGCGGACTATGAAGTGACCGAGCGGATGTTGTACTACTTCCTCACCAAGGTTTGTGGGCAACTGCGCTTTTTTAAACCGCGCGTGATGTTGAGCGTGCCGTACGGAGCAACCAGCGTTGAGAGCCGAGCCGTACATGAAGCCGCAAAGGAGGCCGGGAGTCGGGCGGCCTATCTTATCCATGAGCCGCTGGCTGCTGCCATCGGGGCCGGGCTGCCGGTGGGCACTCCGGCTGGGAATATGGTTCTGGATATTGGCGGCGGCGCCACTGAGGCCGCAATCGTTGCGCTTTATGGGATTGTCACCGCTCATTCCGCGCGCGTCGGCGGCATCTCTCTCGATCAGGCCATCACCACTTATGTGCGCAAGAAATACGGTATCGTCATCGGTGAGATGACCGCCGAGGAAATCAAGATTCGGATTGGCTCGGCACTTCCCATGGAAGAAGAGTTGGCAGTGGAAATCCAGGGGCGCGACCATGTGACCGGGCTCCCGCGCGACGCCACCATCACCTCCGGCGAGGTCACCGAGGCAATCGAGGAACCGCTGCAGGCGATAATCGCGGTGGCGAAAGCGGTGCTGGAGAAGACACCGCCTGAACTTGCGTCGGATGCCATCGACCGCGGAATAGTTCTGTGCGGAGGCGGCGCACACCTGCGCGGGATTGATGAGCGTATTTCCAAATCAATCGGGGTGCCAGCATACCTTGCGGATAATCCGGTGGGCTGCGTGGCGGTGGGCGCGGGCCGGGCGCTAGAGATGTACGATATTATCAGACCCAATCTCCCTCGGGTCTAATGCTGAAATTATGGGATTCAGGGCTTGCGTCGGCTTCGGCGCGATGTAATATGTCATGTGCTGCAGCGCGACCACCGGGTCGAGGTGTTGCACATACACATGGGGCGGCACGATCACGTTTATCGGCGCGTAATTCAGGATTGCCTCCACGCCCGCTTCGACAAGCCTTTCCGCCACTCGCTGAGCGTTTTCCGCTGGTATCGCCAACATCGTTACTCTGATTCCCATTTGCTGGATAGTGCTGGTCATCCGCTCGGCCGGAATTACGTCAAGTTGACTGATTTTGCAACCGATTTTGTTAGGGTCATTGTCAAAGACCGCGGTGATGCGGAAGCCACTCCCTCGGAAACCGTCATAACGCAGAATGGCCTTACCTACCGCCCCGGCGCCAATTAACGCCACATCCCATTCCTGCTTTACACCGAGGATGCGCCGCAGCTGCTCGCGCAGGTATTCGATGTTGTAGCCCGTACCCTGCTTCCCGAATTCGCCGAAATGAGAGAGATCCTTGCGAATCTGCGCCGGGCTGATGCCGAGATGCTCGCCCATCTCGTACGATGAAGTCACCTCCTGACCGCCTCTGGCGATGTGCGCGAGCGTGCGCAAGTAAATCGGCAGCCTTCCGACAACGATATCGGGAATATTTGAAGGTGCCATGACAGTGTTCGCGTTGCCAATTTTCTAATTGTGATTTGTTGCGCAGACAACTTTAGCACTGATTGATGATGAGCACAAGACTAGATTGGGCGCGGCTGCTGTTGCCGCTCCCACAGCCACAATGCTCCCCGAGCCGCCAATATGGCGAGGCAGAAAGCAAAAGGCGTGCGCGCACGAGTGTCCATGCCCGATCCGGAACCGGAAAACAGAGGGATGACGCTGAAATAAATGATTGGAATCAATGTCGATGTCAGGAGAATATGCTCGCGGTTTAGCCATGCCCAGATTATCCCGCACAGCGAAAGTACGTAAAACGCCAGATTGAACAGCATTTCCATCAAGTGTATCGAGTCCAACGGGGAAAGGTAATTGGTGTATGCATACATTTTCACCAGCGGAAGCGGCGCGGTAGCGAAATACGCGAATGGGTGTTCGCGGAAGACCTCCAGCGCCATACGCGTGACCTCGACGTTCACCTGCGGGTCATCCGCCACCAGGAACTTCCATTTTGAGGAGTAGTCATAATGCTCGCGAGACTGAGCTCTGCCGAGGCGGCGGTCGAGCTCATAGGCGAACTGCGCCTCCAATTCCTGCGGGGATTCCCCGGTGGCCCAGTGCTTTACCGACACAGCGCCGTAAAATAGTAGATCAAAGTTTCCCACAGTGGAGAAGGTGAAGACGTTGTGATAGACCTGGTTGCGCACATACCAGGGTAACACGCCTACGACGAACACTGCCGTGAAGACGGCGACGCGGGGCAGAAAGCGCGGGACAAAGCGAATAATTATGATCACGATCGGAACCCACAGGTAGATGGAAGTCGGGCGGGCCAGAGTAGCCAGAGCAATGCAGCCGCCGGTGGCAGCAGCGTCTTTCAACTCGCCGCTGCGGAGCAATCGCACGGCAAACAGCGTTCCCGCTGCCACGAACAAGTTGGAAAGCGTCTCTGCCATCAGGGTCAGACCGATAATCACGGAGGCTGGGTCCAAAGCGACCAGCAGACCAGCCCACAACTGCACTAATCTGGGCGTGCGCAGTTCGTGGGCCACGAAGAACGCCAGTGCGCCCACTCCGGCACCAACGAAGGTCTGGGCGAAGGCCGCGACCAGCGGGCTGGCGCTTCCGACGAGCCCGTAGATAAAGGCAATGAACATGGGCTGCAGCGGCGGCCGGTACGAGAAAAGTTCTTGGGAGAAACCGTTGCCCGCAAGCAGCTGCCGCGCCAGCACTTCATACGTGTTGGCTTCGTCAGCAATCGGCGAGAAGTGCAGGCCGCCGCTCCCAGTATAGACGTGGTAGAAGTAATAATACGTCAGCCAGCGTGCCAGCAGGCCCGTGACAAGTATCAGCAGCAGAGGATGCCACTTCCCGAGCAGAGCGGTCTTAAGCTGTGGCATGCACTTTTATTCTGTGGCTGGATGATGCTTCCGCGTTCATGGGTTTCGGAAATACAACCGACCCACTGTGGCAAGGTACTTACGGCCTCTGAGCAGATAATCGAAAAGATTCAACCCGGTTTTGCTTTCTCCGCCGGCGCGGGGCACGCAGATGTAGGGTACTTCCACCGCGTGGTATCCGGCACGCAGCGCTCGGCAGAGGAAGTCAATGCAATACTCTCCGTAGTCCCCGCGTAGACGTATCCGCTGCAGTACTTCGGCTCTTGCCGCGACGAAACCACTGGTGTAGTCGCGCAGCTGGCTGCCGAGCAGCAGCCGTGCTAGCTCGTTAATCAGCCTGCTCAGGGTGCGCGCCATCAATCCGTGGGCGGCATCGGCCCCGCCGCTGACCCAGCGCGATCCCACGCTCACGTCGGCGCGTTGCTGCATCAGTGGCATCAATAGCGCGTGAACATCCTCTGGCGGCATAGAGTGATCACAATCCATCCAGCTCACCAATTCAGCTTGATATGTGTTCAGGGCGGCGTCAATTCCGCACTGGATGGCGCTGGTGAGCCCTTTCTCGTTCCGGCGTTGAATCAGCGCCACGCGCAATTGACCGCTGCGATTGTGGCGCAGCGCCAGCGCGCCTACTGTCTGCGCGGTGCCGTCCGAGGATGCGTCATCCACCACCAGCGCCATGTGGGTGTCGCTCGTGGCTGCCAACAGGCGCTCGATGAGCGCCGCGATGTTCTCGCTCTCATTGTACGTGGGCAGCACCGTGCAAACGCGCATTGGTTAATCAGCCGTCTTTCGGGCGAGTGCATACAGGCTCAATCCTGCCGGGAACCCGACCGAGCGCAGCATGGCTGCCTCAGCGCGGAGCACAGCGGTGAGCGCCACGGCGAGCGCCCGCGCTGGCGAGAGTTGGGCATCGACGGAGGCCAGACGCACCAAGACTGCCACGCGCATCGCAATTGCCGGCAGCAGCATCAGCAGGTTTGCGTGCGTCAGTCTCTCAATCGCAAAATCCGCCTTGTGGAGCGCGGCGCGAATCTCCTTTGCACTGTAGCGGCGTCCCGTCCCGAAGGCGCGGTCGTGTTCCCCGCGCAGCCAGGCGTACGCGCTCACCCGCAGTGCCATAACGCCGCCAAAAATCAGCACGCGTCGGCTTTCATCCAAAGCAGTCTGCAAGCACACGCCTTTTTGGTCAAATGCGTCCAACCCTACCACGATGGCGAGAGAGCGATCGGAAAACGGCAAGTTGTGCAAATCCGCCTGCGCCAGCGAAAGTCGTCCGGAGCCGGAAGCCCGCCCGGCTGCCAGCGCTGCCGGGTTTCTATCGACGCCGAGGGTAGTGTACCTAGGGTTCTTTTCCGCGAGCTCACGTAAGAATGTACAGCCGCCACAACCCACTTCCAGCAGCGGGCCATTGGGGAGTACGCTGCTTTCCAGAATGGCGTGACTGACCGCGCGCATGCCCACGCTCCACCAGTGGTGGCTCTCGGATGCGTATAACCTGTCGAGCAACCGGGCTGGTGCAGGGGCGTTCACAAGGATGGACGCGCCTACAACAACGTCTCACGTACGGCGGCGCAAACTTGTTCCAGCTGCGCTTCGCTCAGGCCGAGGCCGGAGGGGAGATACAGCCCCTGTCGGGCAAGATGGTCGGCGACTGGGTACGTTTCGTCCTTGAAGAGACCGCGTTGCTGCATGACTGGCTGCGCGTGCATGCCTAGGAAAAACGGGCGCGTGTCCACACCGCGCTCCCGCAATCGCGCCGCGAATTCGCGCGCACTCAGTTCGTGCTCGCGGGCAAGAACCACGCCGTACATCCAATACACTTGACGGGCCCAGGCCCGCTCGATCGGCAGCTGCAAGCCGGGGACGCCGGCCAACCGTTCAGTGTAGGCCTTCCCCATCCAACGCTTGCGAGCCACGGTTTCATCCATGCGTTCGGTTTGCGCCAGCCCGAGTGCGGCCTGCAGGTTGGTCAACCGAAAATTGTGTCCGAGTTTTTCGTGGTGGAAACGTCGTTCGGGCTGGAAGCACAAGTTGCGCAGGCTGCGGGCGCTGGCGGCCAGCGCTGCGTCATCGCACAGCAGCATGCCGCCCTCGCCAGTGGTGACCAGTTTGTTGGCGTAGAAGCTGAACACGCTGAGCGTGCCCATGCTGCCGCAGCGCACCCATCCAGCTTGCTCGCCCGCGCGGCCGCTTTGATACTGCGCTCCGTGCGCTTCGGCGGCGTCCTCGATGATGGTCAAGTCGTGCTCGTCGGCCAGTACCAGCAGCGCGTCCATATCGACCGGGTGTCCGTAAATGTGCACGGGCATAATGGCGCGCGTGCGCGCGGTGATTCGCGCCGCCACCTGACTGGCGTCCATGCACCAGGTCTCGGGGTCGGCATCCACCAGCACCGGAACGCCGCCGTTGTACAAAACCGCGAGCGCGCACGAGATGATGGTGAAGGTCGGCATGATGACTTCGTCGCCAGCCTCCAGGTTTAGGCAAGCGACCGCGGTCTGCAGCGCGGTGGTGCCGCTGCTGGTTGCTACGCCGTGCTGCCGGCCGCAGTATTCAGCCCAACTGGATTCGAACGCATGGATGTATTTGCCCGCCGAGGAAATCCAGCCGCTCTGCAGGCATTCGAGTACGTAATCGTGCTCACGCGCACCGATTTTCGGCTCGTTGACCGGAATCATTTCCGTATGCTAAAAGCGTTGTTTTTCCTCGATGCCGATGTAAGGCCCCTGCTTGATCTCCAGCAGCACGGTGTCTTCTAGCATGCGGAAACCATGTCCGCCCGCGACCATCACCATCACGTCGCCGGGGGTCATCTGAAGCGTCTCGACCAGTCGTTGCTCGGAGTCGAAAATATCGATTTCGCAGCGCCCTTTGCGCACCACCAACACCTCGGAGGTGTTGGAAATGTGCCGGTCAATGGTGCGGTGGAAATGGCTCTGTATCTCATCGCCCTGCGGATGCACTACGAAGCCGACCTGAAAGTTGTGTTCCGGGGGTGTGATGAAAGAGGTGATGTCAGTGGTGAACTCCACGCGGACGATGTAGGCGAGCAAGGCCCCGTCTTGCGCGCACACATAATGAATGAACTCAGGCATGTTCTCTTCCTTCGGCTCTGGCGCGCGTCGCCGGGCTGCTCCGGCCCTAGCGCACGGCCAGCGAGCACGGCAAAATGATAGCAGACTCGGAAGCGTGCGGCAAGCGTTCTGCGCTCCGCCCGGGTGTTATAATCGCGCTCTAAATGGCACAGAATGAACTGAGTTTCATTGACGAGGCCCACATTTACGTGCGGGCCGGCGCGGGTGGCAATGGCGTCATGCACTTCCGGCGTGAGAAGCATGTCCCGTTGGGTGGCCCTGATGGCGGCGACGGCGGCGACGGCGGCGCAGTGTTTCTGGTGGTTGATGGTGGGATGAACACCTTGATGCCGTTTCAGCGCCGCCGTAATTTCCGCGCGCAGAATGGCCACAACGGGGGCGGAAATAACAAGACCGGCCGCAGCGGTGTAGACCTAGAAATCGCTGTGCCGCCCGGTACGGTTGCGCGCGAACCCGATGGCGGCGCGCTGCTGGGGGACCTGATCGAGGCAGGGCAGCGCATGCAGGTGGCGAGAAGCGGCAAGGGTGGTCGCGGAAATGCGCGCTTCGCCACTTCGCGCAACCGCGCGCCGCGCGTGGCTGAAAAAGGCGAGCCGGGCGAGACCCGCGGCCTGTCCCTTGAGCTGCGCCTGATTGCTGATGTCGGCATCGTCGGAATGCCGAATGCAGGCAAATCCACTTTTCTCGCAGCGGTCAGCGCTGCGCGGCCAAAAATAGCTGATTACCCATTCACCACGCTGGTGCCAAACCTGGGCGTGGCCGACCTCGGTGACTATCGTACGTTGGTGCTGGCCGACATACCCGGCCTGATTGAAGGCGCCCACGCCGGGGTGGGGCTGGGTGCTGCGTTTCTGCGCCACGTGCAGCGCACGCGCGTGCTCATCCATTTGCTCGATGGGCTCTCCGAACAGCCACTGGCCGATTACAGTCAGATCCAGTCAGAACTGGCGCTCTTTGATTCACAGCTTGCCGCAAAACCGCAACTAGTTGCGCTGAACAAAACTGACTTGCCGGAAGTTGCCGTGCGGCTGCCCACAATACGGGCGCAGTTTTCCGAGCGTGGGCACGCGCTGAGCGCTGTGTCGGCGATTGCCGGCCGGGGAGTGCGCCAGCTGCTGCAGCAGGCTGCGGAGATGCTCGCGGCAATGCCGTTCGAGACCTCACCGGAAGAGATGCCCGTGTATCGACCGCCGAAAGACGCTGTCGATTTTGAAATCACGCGGGAGCCGGACGGAGGTTTGCGGATTTCGGGTGAGCGCATCGAGCGAGCCGCCCAGATGACATACTGGGAATACGACGATGCAGTACTCCGTTTTCAGCGCATTCTGGAGGGGCTTGGAGTGCGTTCGGCTCTGGAGCAACAAGGGGTGTGTGAGGGTGATACAGTGCGCATAGGCAAACATGAACTCGAGTGGGTTGAGTGAACCCCGGCGCTTTCTGCGCATTATACGACCAGCACCGTGTTGGGATGCGCGCCGCCGAGCGCGGCTGAGAATTATGCCCGCTCTGGCGTGCATCCTGAGCGAGCGAGTGGAAACTGAGGGCCGAAATTAACCTGTGCGGTTACTAAAAGACGCGTATTTCATCGCCGTTGCGTTAAACCACATGGCAGTTGACATGCTCAACAGCCAGAAGGCAATATTGATGGTCTTTCTGGCGCCCTCGCTGGGGCTGAGCAACGCCGATATCGGATTGGTGGCGCTCATTTATTCCTTTTTTGGCTCGCTAACGCAGCCCTTGTTTGGCTTGCTGGCGGACCGATTCAAGACGCCATGGCTTAGCGGCGGGTCGCTGCTGTGGATGGCCGGCTGGTTTGCTGTGGCGATTTCAACTCCGGGGCGTTGGACGATTCTGGCGCTGATTATTGGGGCGCTGGGCTCAGCCGCATTCCATTCTGCCGGCACTGAGCGCGCCACTACGCGGGGCGAAACGCTGATGGCCGGGCGGACTGCGTCCGCGGCGTCGCTGTTTTTTCTTTTTGGGCAGGTGGGACTTTCCGTCGGACCAGCATTGGGTGGGGTCTTGATGCAGGAATTGGGCGCACGCGGCGTACTTGTGTTGACCGCCGTGGCTGTGCCGGTGGCGATGAATTCACTCTACAGGTTGTATTGGACCGCAAGATTCGCACGCCCGGAATCCGATTCGTCGACTCCTGAAATTGCTGATGCACCCAGTGGCTTTCGCACAGGCAAATGGGTGCTGGTGGCGTTCGCGCTGCTGGTGCTGTTTCGCACGATCCCACAACTTACCTCGATAACCTTCCTGCCTAAACTCTTTCAGGACCGTGGGTATTCCCCTGCAGCCTATGGTTTGATTGCATCGTTCTTTATGGCCGGTGCAGCGCTGGGCGGGGTGGCCGGCGGATTCCTTGCTGACCGTTGGGGTCGGCGGCGCGCCATATTGTGGACTTTGCTTGCCGCGGCGGCGCCGATGCATCTCTACCCGGTGGAGGGAGGGCTGAGCCTGTATCCGTTGGTTTTGCTTGCAGGTGCTTTCAGTGGCGCTTCCCATTCGGTGATAGTGGTGCTGGCACAGGCGCTACTTCCGCGTCGGCGCGCGCTGGCATCCGGTCTGACTCTTGGGTTTATGTTCGCCAGCGGGGCCTTCGGGTCGTATATTTATGGATTGGCGGCGGACGTCTATCCGCTGGCTGCGGTGATGCAAACGAACGGCGTGCTTTGCCTACTGGCGGCGCTCCTCAGCCTGACTCTACGGCGCGATTCGGCTCCGGGGCGGACTGCCGCTGCCGAGGTTGGTTGATGTCTCTACGCGAGAATTGTGCATATCGGGAAAGACTATATAATAAAGGGACGTATTTGATCACATGATTCACGCATGCCCGGTTACGATGTCCGGTCGTGCGCCTGGAGGCGATAACCATCTAGGAGGTGAACGACAAAAAAATATGACAGCGGTCGTACCACGGAGTGCTGGGGATAAATGCAGAAAGTAGCAAGCTGTACGTTAGTTCTCAGCAAGAGTTTCACGAAAACACAGGAAAATACAGGAGGTAAAAATGTCTCGTAAGATTTATGTTGTATTCTCTCTGACGATGGTGCTTGGGTTGCTGCTGGCAGCTTGCGCTCCGGAGACGGTTGAGGTGGTGAAGGAAGTGCCGGTCGAGGTGACCCGCATCGTGGAAGTGGAAGTGGAAGCTGCCGGCCCCGCTAGTGGCTATGGTGCGACGCTGGCCGCCATCCAAGATCGCGGCTACCTGATCTGCGGTGGCGCTTATGCCGTGCCGGGTTTCGGTTATATTCAGGAAGACGGCTCACATGTGGGCTTTGACATCGATATCTGCCGTGCTATCACGGCTGCGATCTTTGGCGATCCTGACGCAATTGAATACAGCGACCAGAGTTCCAAAACGCGCTTTACCGCGCTGGCGAATGGAGAGTTGGACTTGCTCAGCCGCACAACGACGTGGACTCTCACTCGCGATACCGAGCTGGCCGCAAACTTCACTCACACTACGTTCTATGATGGGCAGGGCATGATGGTGCGCAAGGCGTCCGGATTTACAGAGCTTGAAGAACTGGACGGTGGCTCCGTTTGTGTGACAACTGGAACCACGACTGAGCTCAATCTTGCCGATCAGTTCGCCTCGCGTGGCCTGGAATACGAACCAATCCTGTTCGAGGAGGCCGACGACACCTGGGGCGCCTACGAGGAAGGTCGTTGCGACGCGGTGACCACCGATAAATCCGGCTTGGCCGCCCGCCGCACGCTCCTAGCGGTTCCGGACGACCACTATGTCATGGCGGTGACGATGTCCAAAGAGCCGCTTGGTCCGGTGGTGCGCCACGGTGATGACCAGTGGTACGACATCGTGGACTGGGTGGTGTACGCGCTGATCTTCGCAGAAGAGCAGGGCATCACTTCCGGAAACATCGATACGTTCAAGGGTTCTGGGAACCCCAACATCGCCAAGATGCTGGGCGAAGAAGGTGAGATGGGTGCCAAACTGGGCCTGTCCAACGACTGGGCTTACAATGCCATTAAGTTGGTTGGCAACTATGGCGAAATCTACGGCCGCCATCTGGGCCCGGACACACCCGTCTTCATCCCGCGTGGCATGAACGAGCTCTACGCGAATGGCGGATTGATGTACTCTCCGCCTATCCGCTAAAAGTTTGATGGCACGGTTCGTCAGGGGAGCTTAACTTTCCTGGCTTCCTAAGTGGGTAAACATGGGCTGGCCGGGGAAAGGCGCTGTGCGCGCCCCGGTCAGCCTTGTATGTGACGCAAGGCCAGACAAAACTTCTTGCTGAATCCGCCGTTATCTTCGCAGGCGACTCCTTTCTGGCGCGATGAGCGCGTACGTCAGGTGTTCGCGCAAATCGCCACCGTACTCATCTTCTTGCTCATAGCGGGCTGGTTGGTCAGCAACATGCTGCAGGCGCTTGAGCGTCTTGGGCTGATGCCCTCGCTCTCATTCATGGACTTGACTTCTCAATTCGATATCGGTCAGCCCAAAGGCATGCACGGCCGCGACGACCCGTATTGGAACGCTTTCCGCACGGGCCTTTATAACACGGCTCAGGTGAGCCTCTTCGGCATTGTCCTGGCGACCATCTGGGGCACCGTACTCGGTATCGCCGGCCTCTCCTCCAACCTGTTGGTGGCCCGGATATCACGCTATTACATAGACCTGCTGCGCGGAATCCCGCTTCTAATTCTGATGATCTTTGTGCACAAGGGTATTTTCATCAAGTTCCCGGGTATTAATGATGCCATGATGCTGGGGGATTCGACTTTCATCACTAACCGCGGTATTTACTTTGTGGGGGGAACTCCCACGGAGAGCACGGATGATTATCTCCGCATTCTGTTGATCGCCGTACTG
>Ga0187833_10001487_pt1 | contig 26763 bp, 26 predicted proteins | sample ETNtaG_37_FD_167968 | JGI IMG/M metagenome (GOLD analysis project Ga0187833, IMG submission 167968) | Marine microbial and viral communities from oxygen minimum zone, Eastern Pacific Ocean - ETNP2014_SV_400_PacBio MetaG (Illumina Assembly) | ecosystem: Environmental > Aquatic > Marine > Hypoxic...
CGGACGGCAATGCCCTCTCCGCCGATGGTCTCAAGACGGCCGGCGACGTCTTCCTCCGTGACAACTTCAGCGCCAAGGGCGAAGTGCGCCTTTTGGGAGCGGATATCGGCGGCGACCTGGATTGCTCAAACGGCAGTTTCGAAAACGCGGACGGCAAAGCCCTCTCCGCCGATCGTCTCAAGACGGCCGGCGACGTCTTCCTCCGTGACAACTTCAGCGCCAAGGGCGAAGTGCGCCTTTTGGGCGCGGATATCGGCGGCGACCTCTCTTGCGTTGGCGGCCATTTTTCGAACCCTGGCAGCGATGCCCTCTCCGCTGAGAGGGCAATAATTAGTGGCGTATTCTTTCTTGGCGAATTTGCCTCACCGGTAGAGGGAACGATCAACCTCGCACATGCCGAGGCAGGCGTTCTGGCCGATGACGAGGCGGGTTGGCCGGCGCCCGGAAACCTTGTCCTGGATGGCTTCGTCTACGGGGCCATCGCTGGAAAGGCGCCAACCGCTGCGGCAAAAAGGCTCGATTGGCTCAAGCGGCAGCCGGCCGGCGATTTCCGGCCGCAGCCTTACGTCCAACTCGCCAAGATACTGCGGGAGATGGGGCATGAACGCGATGCCCGCGAGGTTTCGATTGCCCGGCAGGAAGCCTGGATCGGGAGTGGCGACCTGGGCTGGCGGGGCAGGATCTGGCACCGCTTCCTCGGCCTCACCATCGGCCACGGCTACAAACCCTGGAAGGTGCTTTGGTTTTTCCTTGGCATCGTCATCCTCGGCAGTGCCGTTTTCGGCTTGGCGGAGTACGCAGGCTTGATGGTGCCGGCCAAGGAACGGGTCTATCTCGACGCGCGCTACCCGGAACTGCCGCCCGAATACCCGCGTTTCCAACCCCACCTCTATTCCCTCGACGTCTTCCTGCCGATCGTCGATTTGCACCAGGAGAGTTTTTGGCTGCCCAAGGCGGGGACGGGCTGGGGTTGGGCGGTGATGGCTTATTTATGGCTGCACATTCTGCTCGGCTGGGTCCTGACCACGGTGGCCGTGGCCGGGCTCACGGGTCTGGTGCGCAGGGACTGACGCGCCCGGGCCTGGCTGCCGTGGCCCGGCCCGGTGCGATACCGGCCCTCAGCCCAAATCGCGCAAATCATTAACCCGTTTGGCCTTGCCGATGGAGCGTTCGATCTCGTTCTGCCCTGCTATGCGGACCTTTGCGCTGACCCCGATCAGGCCCTTGATGCGGTCAGCCACGTCGCCGGCGCAGGCCGCCTTGTCGGCCTCGCCGGCGCCCGCCAGCTCGGGCTTCATCTCGACCGCCACGGTGAGCTGGTCGAGCGGGCCCTCGCGCCGCACCTCGAGGATGTAGTGCGGCGATAGGCGCTCGTCGGCCAGCAGGATTTCCTCGATCTGGGTGGGGAAGACGTTGACGCCGCGGATGATCAGCATGTCGTCCGACCGCCCCGTCACCTTGGCCATGCGGCGCATGCTTCGGGCCGAGCCGGGCAACAGCCTGGTCAGGTCGCGGGTGCGGTAGCGGATGATGGGAAAGGCTTCCTTCGAGAGGCTGGTGAAGACCAGCTCGCCCTCTTCGCCGTCGGGCAGCACGGCGCCTGTCTCGGGGTCGATGACCTCGGGGTAGAAGTGGTCCTCCCAGATGTGCAGGCCGTCCTTGGTCTCGATGCATTCGCAGGAAACGCCGGGGCCCATGACCTCGGAAAGGCCGAAGATGTCGATGGCATCGAGGCCGACGCGGGCCTCGATCTCGCCGCGCATGGCCTCGGTCCAGGGCTCGGCGCCGAAGATGCCGATGCGCATGCTTGATTCCCGCGAGTCCAGGCCCTGGGCCTCGAACTCGTCGGCCAAGGCCAGCATGTAGCTCGGCGTCACCATGATGACGGCGGGCTTGAAGTCGGTGATCAGCTTGATCTGGCGCTCGCTCAGGCCGCCCGACACCGGCACCACGGTGCAGCCCAGGCGCTCGGCGCCATAGTGCGCCCCCAGGCCGCCGGTAAACAGGCCATAGCCATAGGCGATATGGACCAGGTCGCCGGGCCGGCCGCCGGCGGTGCGGATCGAGCGCGCCATCAGATTGCTCCACATGTCGAGGTCGGCCTGGGTATAGCCCACCACCGTGGGATTGCCGGTGGTACCGGAGGAAGCATGGATGCGCACGACTTGCTCTCGCGGCACGGCGAACATGTCGAAGGGGTAGTTGTCGCGAAGGTCGGTCTTGACGGTGAAGGGGAACTTGGCGAGATCGGCCAGATCGTGCAAGTCTTCGGGGTGCACGCCGGCCTGGTCGAAGGCGGTTTTGTAGTGCCCGACGTTGGCGTAGACGTGGCCCAGCGTCCACTTCAGGCGCTCGAGCTGCAAGGCCGAGATTTCGTCGCGGCTGGCTATCTCGATGGGATCGAGCTCGCCCTTCTCCGGGGCCCGGTTGTCTGCTCTCATGGCTGGCCCCTAGTCGAGGCGTTCGATAAGCGCCGCGATGCCCTGGCCGACGCCGATGCACATGGTGCAAAGCGCCAGGCGGCCGCCGCTGCGCTCGAGCTGGTAGAGCGCCGTGGTGGCGAGGCGCGTGCCGCTCATGCCCAGGGGGTGTCCCAGCGCTATGGCGCCGCCCTGGGGATTGACGTTTTCGGCATCGTCGGCGAGACCCAGGTCGCGGGTTACCGCCAGGGCCTGGGCGGCGAAGGCCTCGTTGAGTTCGATCACGTCGACCTCGGCGATCTTGAGGCCAAGGCGATCCAAGAGCTTGCGTGAGGCCGGGGCCGGCCCCATGCCCATGATGCGGGGCTCGACGCCGGCCGTGGCCATGCCCACGACGCGGGCCCGGGCGGTCAGGCCGTAGCGCTCCACCGCCGCTTCGGAAGCCAGCAGCAGCGCCGCGGCGCCGTCGTTGACGCCCGAGGCATTACCGGCCGTTACCGTGCCGCCTTCGCGAAACGGCGCCGGCAGCTTGGCCAGACCTTCCAGCGTGGTCTCTGGCCGGGGGTGTTCGTCGTGCTCGACGACGATGTCGTCACCGCGGCGTTGGGGGATGGTCACCGGCACGATCTCGGCGGCGAAGTGGCCGGCCTCGCGGGCGGCCCCGGCGCGCTGTTGGCTGCGTTGGGCAAAGGCGTCCTGGTCGGCCCGGGAGATCTGGAATTCCTGGGCCACATTCTCGGCCGTCTCGGGCATCGAATCGACGCCGAACTGGCTCTTCATCAGCGAGTTCACGAAGCGCCAACCCATGGTGGTGTCGTAGATCTCGGCCTGGCGTGAAAAGGGCGTCTCGGCCTTGGCCATGACGAAGGGCGCCCGGCTCATGCTCTCGACGCCGGCCGCGATCACCAGCTCGGCCTCGCCGGTCTTGATGGCGCGCGCACCCGAGCCCACGGCATCGAGGCCGGAGCCGCAGAGCCGGTTGATGGTGGCGCCCGGAACCTCGGTGGGCAGGCCGGCCAGCAGCGCCGCCATGCGGGCCACGTTGCGGTTGTCCTCGCCGGCCTGGTTGGCGCAGCCCATGAGCACCTCGTCGACCTGGTCCCAGGCCACGTCGGGGTTGCGTTCCATCAGGGCCTTGATGGGCAGCGCCGCCAGGTCGTCGGTGCGCAGCTTGGCAAGGCCGCCGCCGTAACGTCCGATGGGCGTACGCACGGCATCGCAGATGAAGGCTTCGGTCATGAGGTTGGTCCCTCCGGGCTGTCGACGACTTTGGCGCGGTACGAGGTGCCGCGAAAGAGCGCCACGATGTCGCCATGTTGGTTGCTCACGGTGACATCATAAACGCCGGTGCGGCGCGAGCGCGAGCGTTCCTCGCAGACGGCGGTGAGCAGGTCGCCGACCGTTGGGGCCTGTCGGAAGGCGATGGTTGCTTCGATGGCCACAGAGATCGGCGCCGCCGAATTACAGGCGTAACCGAAGGCGGAATCGGCCAGGGTGAAGAGAAACCCGCCGTGCAGAGACTGGTACTGATTGAGCATGTCCTCGCGCACCGTCATGCGCGTCACGGCCCGGCCCGGGCCGGGCTCTTCGAGGCTGATGCCGAGGAGGCCGCCGGCGGTGTGGATCTTGAAAGCAGTGTCGGTAGTATCCGGCATCTCAGCGCCCCGTGAAGACGGCTTTGCGCTTTTCGATAAAGGCCGTCACGCCTTCGCGGAAATCCTCGGTGGCGAAGGCGGCGACCTGGCTGTCGCGCTCGACGTCGAGTTGTGCCGCCATGTCGTTGTCGAGTGAGACCTCCAGCGCCTGTTTCATGATGGCGATGGCCCGGGTGGGCTGTTTGGCCAGGCGCCGGGCCAGGCCCATGGCCTCGTCCATCAGCGCCTCGTCGTCGACGCACTTCCAGATCAGGCCCCATTCGGCGGCCCTCTCGGCCGGCAAGGGCTCGCCCAGCATGCAAAGCGCCCGGGCCCGGGCCGGCCCGATCAGGCGGGGCAGGTAGTAAGTGCCGCCGGCATCGGGAATGACGCCGATGCGCACGAAAACCTGGATGAATTCGGCCGAACGCGCGGCCAGCACGATATCGCCGACCAGGGCGAAATTGCAGCCCGCCCCGGCGGCGATGCCGTTGACGGCGACGATGACCGGCAGCTCCAGGGCGCGCAGGCGCTTGATCAATGGGTGGTAGTCGTCATCCAGGACGGCGGCCGCGTCTAGTTCGGCACCTTTGGCGATTTTCCCGGCCACGCCGGCCAGATTGGCACCCGAACAAAAGGCCCGTCCGGCGCCGGTGATGACCAGGGCACGGAGATCGGCGTCGCCCTCGATGGCGTCCATGGCGTGGCGCAGCTCGGCGTGCATGGCGTCGGTGAAGGCGTTGAGGCTGTCGGGCCGGTTGAGCGTGATGACGGCAACGCCGTCGTTGCTTTCAAAGCGGATGGTTTCGAAGTCCATGATTTTCCCGAGAGTGGTCTAGGGCAAGGGTTGCTCACAATAATCGCCGGGCCGGGCGGGGGCAACGCCAGCGGTTGCGCCGCCCTTGCCGCCGCCCTAGTTTCAGGCGGTCCCCATGCGGAGAGAAATAATGGCCAGCGTCTACGCCTTCGAGGGCATCGTCCCGGTGGTCGATCCCTCGGCCTACCTGCATCCCCGGGCCGTGCTGATCGGTGATGTCATCGTCGGGCCGCACTGCTACATCGGTCCCGGAGTCTCGCTGCGGGGCGATTATGGCCGCATTGTCATCGGTGGCGGTTCCAACGCCCAGGACAACGTCGTCATGCATAGCTTCCCGGCCGCCGAGACGCAGGTCGGCGAGGACTGCCATATCGGCCACGGCGTGGTGCTGCACGGCTGCAGGCTCGGGACCAACGTGCTGGTGGGTATGAACGCCGTGGTCATGGATGGCGCCCAGGTCGGCGACGACTGCTTCATCGGCGCGCTCGCCTTCGTCAAGGGCAACGACGAGATCCCGCCCCGCAGCCTGGCGGCCGGCATTCCGGCCCGGGTGGTGCGCGAACTCAGCGAAGACGACGTGTCGCGAAAATCCCGCGGCACGGCCCAGTACCAATGGCTGGCCCGGCGCTGTTGGCAAGGCCTGGTGGCCTGTGAGCCGCTTAGCGAGATCGAGGCCGACCGGCCCAGCGCCCGGTGGGACGAAAGCATCCGGCCGTTGCATGAAAAACCAAATGTCGAGTAGAGGAAGCGACATGGACATGGATGCCCATCTGAACGAGACCGAACGCGCCGTCGTCGAACGCGCGCGCCTTTTCGCCCGGGACGAAATAGCGCCCAAGGCGCCGGGCTGGGCGGTGACGCGCGAGGTGCCGCTGGAGACCACGAAAGCGGCGGCCGAGGCCGGGCTTTGCGGCCTGGTGGTGCCGGAAGCCGACGGCGGCAGCGGCCTCGGTATAAGCGCCATGGCCCGGGTCGTCGAGGAACTGGCGGCGGTCGACTTCGGTTTTCCCTTCGGCCTGGTGGTGCACAACAACCTGGCCGGCTCCATCGCCCGTAACGGCAGCGACGAACAGCGCCGGCGCTTTCTGCCCGATATGCTGGCGGCCCGGCGCATCGGCGCCTTTTTGCTCACCGAACCCGGCAGCGGCAGCGATGCGGCGGCGATCGCCACGCGGGCCGAGCGTGACGGCGAGGGCTGGGTGCTGAACGGCGAAAAGGCCTGGATCACCAATACCGTCACGGCCGAAGTGCTTTCGGTCTATGCCCAGACCGACCCCGCGGCCGGCTGGCGCGGCATCGCCTGCTTTCTGGTCGATGCCGATACCCGGGGTGTGAAACGCGGGCCTACCTACGAGATGATGGGCTGCCATGCCGCCGGCGTCGGTGGCTTCCGCTTCGAGGATTGCCGGATCGGCGAGGCCGATCTTTTTCTGGCGCCGGGCGAGGCCTTCAAGGCGGCGCTTTTTGGCATCGATATCGCCCGCATCATCGTGGCCGCCGGCTGCTGCGGCATGTTGCGAACAGGCATCGACACGGCGCTCTCGTATGCCATGCAGCGCCGCGCCTTCGGCCAGGCCACGGCCGACTTCCAGGGCCTGCAGTGGATGCTGGCTGACGCCGAGACCGACTGGCGGGCGGCGCGCTTGCTCACAGTCGAGGCCGGGCGGCTGCATGACGCCGGCGATCCGAGGGCGCCGCTGGCGGCGGCCCACGCCAAGAAGTTCGCCCCCCGCATCTGCCTTGCCCGCCTGGCCGATTGCATGCAGGTCATGGGCGCCGCCGGCTACAGCCATGACTACCCTTTGGCCCGCCACCTGGCGGCGGCCAAGATGGCCCAAATCGTCGATGGCACGACGGAGATTCAGAACGTGGTCATCAGCCGCGCCATGCGGAAGGCGGCGGGGTAATCCGCCGGCGCCTCCTTAGCGCAGCGGGAAGCCCATATCCTTCAGAATTTGGGAAAGTTTTTCGCGCCCGCTTATTGCTGAAATCGCTCCCAGCCGGTCGATCACACGCTCGGTCCAGGTGCTTTGCGCCATCTCGTGGCGGCCTGAAAAGTCGGCCATCTTTTGGTCGTAGGCGGCGCGCAGCCGAGGCTCGTCCGGATTGCCGTATTTCTCCCGAAAGAGAACAGCCGGCTGCGACAGGCGGGGTTTCACCTCGTTGGTGACATCGGCGGTGGCATATCCGACGCACAGGCCGAACATGCTCATGCAGCTGGCGGGCAGGCCCAGCAATTCCTTGACCTGGATCGGGTCGTTGCGCAGCGAGCCGATGTAGACGGTGGACAAGCCCAGCGATTCGGCTGCCACCACCGCGTTCTGGGCCGCCAGCGCGGCATCGATGGCGGCTACCAGGAAGGTCTCCAGGTAGGGGATGACCTCCAGCTCGATTCCTTCTTCGGCGCCGAGCCGCTGGTGGCGCGAAACATCGGCCAGCCAGACCAGAAATAGCGGGCACTCCATGATGTGTTTCTGGTTGTTGGCGAGTTTCGCCATCGCCGCCTTGGTGGCACCATCCTTCACCGCGACCACCGACCAGGTCTGCATGTTGGAACTGGTGGCGGCGGACTGCGCCGCCGCGATCAAGGTCTCGAGCGTGCCCTCGGGCAAGGCCTCGGACTTGTAGCCCCGGATCGAGCGATGCGAGAGCAGCAGCTCGATATGCTCGTTCCAGGGACCCGCGGCAGGAATGGCATCAGGGCCGTATCGCTTGGCCAGAGCTGCCGATTTCAACTGTCCCTTTGGCACGGAAATATTCATCGCTTCGTCCCGATGGCTATGGCGTCGAATGCGTTACCCTCATCTTACCCTATGGTTGTCACCCCACGGTAGCAACTGCGCACCAGGCAAAAGGCGGCAGGATTGGGGGATCTGGGGGCTATCTCGCGATGATCTGCAGCGCCACGTAGGGAACCAGATTGAAGACCAGAATGGCGATCTTGTAGAGCCCGAGGAAGGCATAGAGGACCACGTCGAAGGCCTCGCGCGAGAGGTGGAACATTTGCCCGTGCCAAAGGTATACAAAATCCGAGAGCGCGATGATCATGATGATCGATAGGATCAGCAGGGCGACGTTGATGATGGTGCACCACTTGAAAAAGGCTGTCGCAGACCGGGTATCCATGATGTTTCTCCCGTCATTTAGCCAGGAACGCTTCATAACTGTGCCTCGCGACGCCCGGATTCAAGATTACGGGCGGCCGGGCCGGGCAGCGATATGACGGCCATCCGGGAAATCTCGGGTAGACTGCCTCGAGCAGCCCCGTGATCGAGGAAACCGCGATGATCCCCGCCAAGCCGTTGGCAAACCCGCCCAGCCACGAAGTCATCAGCCGTGCCATGCGGAAAGCGGCGGGGTAGGGGAGGCCTTCGCCCATGTCGGATCTGCCAGGCAGCGTGATTTTTCACGAACACGGCCCCCGCGAAGGCTTTCAATTGGAAAGCCGCCAGTATCCCCTCGAGAAGCGGGTGGCGCTTATCGAAGCAATCGCCGCGGCCGGCGTCTCGCGCATCCAGGCCGCCTCGTTCGTCAATCCCAAGCTGGTGCCGACCATGGCCGACAGCCGGGAATTGTTCGCCGCCATCAGAAAACGTCCCGGTACCCGCTATACGGCGCTGGCGCTCAATCCCTGGGGTTTCGAACAAGCCCTCGAGGTGCCCCAGGTCGACCACCTGGGTTCCGTCGTGCTCTACGCCTCCAACGGATTCTGTCTGGCCAACAACAATTGCAGCAAACAGGAAGCCCGCGCCCGCCTGCAGCAGTGGACCGAACTTTACGACCGCCACCAGGTCGCCTTGGAGCAAGTCTACGTATTGTCGGCGTTCGGCGACAATTTCGAGGGCGAGGTGCCGCTTTCCGACGTCATGGAGGAAGTCCGCCACACCGTCGAATTGTGCCGCCAACAGGGCCGCGCGCTGCCCCGCATCGACCTCGACGACAGCATGGGCTGGGCCGATCCGCACAGCATTCGGACACGCATCGGCGCCGTCCGCGAGGCCTATCCGGAACTGGAAGTCGGTCTCCATCTGCACGACAGCCGGGGGCTCGGCGGGGCTTGCGTTTTTGCCGCGCTGGAGCTGGGCGTGCGCCATTTCGACAGCTCCATCGGCGGCCTCGGCGGCTGCCCCTTCGCCCGCCACAAGAACCGCGCCGCCGCGGGCAACATCTGCACCGAAGACATGGTGCACCTCTGCCACGAGCTCGGCGTTGAGACCGGCATCGATCTCGACGCCCTGATCGCAGCCGCCGGACTGGCCGAAGACATCGTCGGCCGGCCGCTGATGGGCCGGGTCATGCATTCCGGCTCGCTCAGCGAATACCGGGCGGCAGGGTCGGGCTGATATCACCGCTCTCCGCCACCTTTCAGGGCCGCTTGAAAGCGGCCGTCCCGGCCGCCACATATAGCTCGTCTCTTGCTCCCGGCGGGGCGAGCCGGGGCGGAACCAACATGCGCAAACAGAAACCCAGCCGGACCGCGCTCAAGATCGCCATGGCGATCGTCACCCTTTCGGCCAAGCCCCGGATGGCGGCCGTGATTCCCGCGGGAGCGGTGGAAGCCACGGAAAAACTGCTGGTCGCCTCCGGTGCCGTGAGCGAGAGGATCGTGCGCTGGGCCCGGACCCGGCGCATGGCTTCGTTCTACGACGCCTTCGACTGGATGCTGCCCGGCATGTTCGCATCGCTGGGCCAGCGCAAGGCCTTTTGCGAGCGCCAAGTGAGGGACGGCATCGCCGCTGGCGCCACCCAGGTGCTGGTGCTGGGCGCGGGTTACGACACGCTGGGCTGGCGGCTTGCGCCCGAGTTCCCCGGGGTACGCTTCCATGAGATCGACCACCCGGCCACGGCCCGCCTCAAGAGGAGGGGCATCGAGGCGCTGGGGCGGCGGCCCAACCTGGTGCTCGCCGCCGAGGATCTGGGGGAGCGGCAGCTTTCCGAGGTCCTGGCCGAGCTGCCGGGGTGGGATTCCAGTGTCGCTGCCGTCTTCGTGGCCGAGGGCTTGGTGATGTACCTGCCGCCGCAGGCGGTGCCGGAACTCTTTCGCCAATGTGCCGCCGGCTCTGGTCCGGGAAGCCGCATCGCCTTCACCTACATTCCCACTGGCGCCGACGGCCGGCCCGACGTCGGGCCTTGGAGCGGGTTGATGCTATGGCTGCAGGGAGCCGTGGGCGAGCCCTGGACGTTCAGCATCCGGCCCCAAGAGCTCGGGCCCTTCCTGGCGGCGGCGGGCTGGCGCGATGCTTCGGCGACAGCTTTCGGGGCCGGTAAGCGCGGCGTCGAATACTACGCCGCGGCGGTCTTGCATAATGCGGTAGACTGACGCCGGCAGTTCCGGAACCAGGAGATCGCCATGATCCCGGCCAAACCGATGGCAACCCTGCCCACCCATGAAGTCACCAACATGCCGCCCCACCTCGGCGACCAGGACCTGTGGCGGAACGACAGGGCCTTGCGCGAGGGCGTGGAGCGCGAGGGCGGCGGCTGGGCGGGGGAGAAGCTGGCCGCCTTCGGCAAGCTCGCCGGCGCCGCCGGGACCTTCGAGAAAGCCGACCAAGCCAACCGCCATGGGCCCGAAATCCGCGCCTTCGACCGCCATGGCATGCGCATCAACCAGGTCGAGTTCCATCCCGCCTATCACGACCTGATGGCGCTCGCCATCGAGAACGAGGTGCCGAACTTCGCCTGGCGCCACGAGGGGGCCGGTGCCCAGGTCGGGCACGCGGCGCTCACCTACATGCTCAATCAGGCCGAAGGCGGCGTGCTTTGCCCCATGGCCATGAGCTATGCCGTGGTGCCGCCGCTTAAGCAGAGCCCGGGCGTCGGCGACGACTGGATCCCCAGGCTGTTGTCGACGTCCTACGACCCCCGCGATTTTCCGGTGGAGCAGAAATCCGGTGCCACCATGGGCATGTTCATGACCGAGAAGCAGGGCGGCTCGGATGTGCGCAGCAATTCGACCGGGGCTCGGCCGCTGGGCGCGGCCACCGGCGAGGGCGCCGAATACCGCCTCACCGGCCACAAGTTCTTCTGCTCGGCACCGATGTCGGACGCCTTCCTCACGCTGGCCTATGCCGACGGTGGGCTTTCCTGCTTTCTGGTGCCGCGCTGGGGGCCCGACGGCGAGCGCAACAACCTCTTCCTGCAGCGCCTCAAGGATAAGCTCGGCAACCGCTCCAACGCGTCTTCGGAGATGGAGCTCCAGGACACCTGGGGCGTCATGGTGGGCCAGGAGGGCAGGGGCGTGCGCACCATCATCGACATGGTCCAGGGCACCCGGTTCTACTGCTGCTTCTCGTCGGCCGCGCTGATGCGGCAGGGGCTGGTCCAGGCGCTGCATCACACCAGCCACAGGCTGGCGTTCCAGAAGAAACTGCTTCAACAGCCCCTGATGCGGAACGTGCTGGCCGACCTGGCCCTCGAGGCCGAAGCGGCCCTGGTGCTGACGCTGCGCCTGGCCCGGGCCATGGACCAACGCGCCGGCGACGAAGGCGCCGCGGCGCTGGCGCGAATCGGCACGGCGGTGGGCAAGTACTGGATCTGCAAGCGTGCGCCGGGGCACGTCTTCGAGGCCATGGAGTGCCACGGCGGTCCCGGCTACATCGAGGAATCGATCCTGCCCAGGCTCTACCGCGAGGCGCCGGTCAACAGCATCTGGGAGGGCTCGGGCAACGTCATGTGCCTCGACGTGCTGCGCGCCATGCTGCGCGAGGAGGCCGCCGTACCGGCCATCCTGGCCGAGCTCGAGGCGGCCCGTGGCGGCAACGCCGCCCTCGATGCCGCCGCCGCGGCGCTGGCGGATGAGCTTGCCCGGCCCGAGGATCTGGAACTGCGCGCCCGGGGCGTGACGGAATTATTGGCCATCACTTTGCAGGCCGCATTGTTGGTACGCCACGCCCCGGCCGCCGTGGCCGACGCCTTTTGCGCCTCACGCCTGGGCTCGCGCTGGACCGGCGCCTACGGTGCCCTGCCGGCGGGCCTCGATTTCGACGCCATCATCGAGCGCGCCGTTCCGGATTCATAGGATCCCGGGGGCCAAAATGGGGCACCTGCCTTGGCTCCCGAATGTACCCGTCACCCTTTCCCCGCGAACCTGAAGCCGGGGAAGACGTGGGGTTTTTTTGACTGCCCGGGATGAGACCAAGGATCGTGAGAATTGCCGCCAAAGATTATGTGCCAAACCATTGGCTTGGCCAGCAGTCCCTGACTGTCTCGTTCTGGATAAATTTCGTGCTGCTACGCGCCGCAATCGTCGGCGTGGAGGTATTGTTTCTCACCCGTTTTGTCGAAGGTGTTTCCTTAGAAATCATCATATCCAGTATTTTGATTTTCGTGGCTGATCTCGTCATTATTTTATGGCAATTTGTTGGAGTGATTCGATCTTGTGACAGGTATCAATCCTCCTATGGATCTGTTTCGGCGGTGTGGGGTGTGTATTTTGGCATTGTCATGGGCTTGCTTTTCGCTATCGTAATTGTTTTCATATTCGTCCAGAACATCAGCGTTAGACGCGACAAATATTCCTTGAGCACCTTGTGGGAACGGGAGCGTACAGCCAAGTACGCACTGACCCTTGCGGAAAAGGGAGACTACCTATACTTGAAAGGCAGCTTCGAGTTGGGGGTCACCAAAGCTCTGAAGAAGCTTTTACAGGAAAACTCCCATGTCAAAGGCATCGTCTTGGCCAGTCCGGGGGGAAACACTTTTGCAGGGCGGGGCGTTGCCAGGGTCATTCGCGACCATGGCCTGAATTCCTATGTTTTCGCAGACTGCTTTTCCGCCTGCACCCTTGCTTTCATCGCTGGGGTGAAGCGAACTCTTGGGCCGAACGGCAGGTTGGGATTCCACCGGTATGGGCTTGACGCGGACTATCAAGTGCCGTTTGTCGATATAGAGGAAGAGCAGAGCACTGACAGGGAATTTTTCAAGCTACAGAATATCAAGAACGCCTTCTTGAAAAAAGTCTTCGCAACTTCGCATTCGGAGCTATGGATTCCCGATAGGCAAGAGCTGTTGGAAGCAGGAGTTGTTCACAAAGTCGATGCAAGGCTTCCGGTGGAATAACCCCGCCCGCAATCATAAACAAGCTGATCCCGAGGGTACGATTCGGCCCCGTCGAACGTCTATGAAATGCCCTATTCCGCCGCCTGGGCAGCCAATGCCGCCTCGGTCTCGGGTGAAAGGTAGGCGCCCTGGCGCAACAGCTCGCGCTGCACGAGCTGGGCATCGAGCTCACGCGGCAGGATCCCCGCATCCGCCGCCAACGCCGCTGCCACGCCGGCGGCGTGGCCGGTCATCCAGCACTGCGGCACCTCGCGCAGGAAGGAGTGCGAACTGGCGTCGCAGGCGATGTGGCGGCCGGCGGCCAAAACGCCGTCGATAGCGGCCGGCGTGAGCGCCCCCAGCGGCACCGAGATGTTGGGCGTCTCGGGCGCGAGCGAGGTAGAGACGCCGATCTCGTCGGGCCACACACGGCCCTCGTCCCACTGCCCCCGGCTGACCTGGTTCAGGCCGATCAGGCGGCGGCTGTGGCGCACGCCGATCTGCGGCGCGCCCAGCATGAGGAAGGCGTTCTCGAAGCCCGGCGCGTTTTGGCGATAGAAATCGAGATGGCCGACGGTGAGCCGGCGCGACTGGATTTCGACTTCGCTCAGGTCCTCGACGTCGACGGCGCTGTAGCCCGAAAGCCGGGGCCCCATGAAAAGCGCCACGTCGTTGCGCCACGAAACGAAGGCTTTTTCGAAGAATTTGAGCTGCTCGCGGCCGCGCGCCATGAAGTCCTTGAAGCCCTCGGCATCCTCGAAACGGAAGGGCAGCCAGCGCGCCATGTCGACGCCGCCGAGCAGGAAGGCGGTGTTGATGCAGTGGTGGATGCTGTCCTCGTCGATGTCGTTCTCGAACTCGAGGCCGGCCCGGGCCAGCAGGTCGGCATCGCCCGTGGTGTCGACCACCACCTTGGCCAGGATGGCCCGGCGGCCTTCCTTGCTCTCGAAGATGGCGCCGCGCATGACGCCCTGCTCGACGATGGGCTCGACGGCCCAGGCATGGAAGGTGAGGCGGACGTTCTGCTCCAGCGTAAGTTCCATCGATAGCGTCTTGAGCGCCTCGGGATCGACGGTCGGCGAGAAGGTGACGATGCCATGGTAGGCGGCGGTGCGTTGCGACCAGTAGGCCGCCGTGGCGGCGTCGCGCGAGCCCCAGTCGGCCCGCGACGGGCCCTGCTTGGCCTCCGCCGGCAGGCGTTCGAGGATGTCGTGGGCGATGCCGGAGATGATTTCACGGCCGCTCCAGTCCGTCATGCGGTCGATCCAGATCACCAGTCCGCCGGTCGACAGGCCGCCGAGGTGGTTGTAGCGCTCAACCAGCATGACGTCGGCGCCCAGCCGCCCGGCCGCCACCGCGGCGGCCGTGCCCGAGGGCCCGCCGCCCACCACCAGCACGTCGGTCTCGGCGAACACTGGGGTCTCGCGGGCCGCTTCGCTGATCGTCTTGGCCGGGCGCGGCCGTCGCGGGCCGCGGCCCGCACCGGTGAAAATCTGCACTCCCTGTGTGTCGCTGATGCTGGCGCTCAGGTAATTGCTTTTTTTCATCTCGCCCTCGCACGATTTGAGGAGGTGGCAATATGCTATCAGATGATGCCGGGAAAATCAGGGAAGGGCCAAGCAGATGCCGAAGACGCACGTCCAACTCATTGAAAAACCAACAATAATCTCCGCAGCAGGCAACAAGCCCAAGTCCATCGAGGAGTTCGTCGGCCGCGCCAACTCGGCCACCAGCGAGGTCAGCATCGCCCGCATGCGCAGCCCGGCCGGCTGGCAGGAGCCCGGCCAGACCCCGGAATTCGACGAATACACCGTGGTGCTGACTGGCACGTTGCGCGTCGAGACCGGCGATGAAGTGTTCGAGGTCGGCGCCGGCCAGACCATCATTACCCCCAAGGGCAACTGGGTGCGCTATGGCTCGCCCCATGAGGGCGGCGCCGAATATATCGCGGTCTGCCTGCCGGCCTTCGCTCCCGAGACCGTCCACCGCGACGAATAGGCATGTGTCCCGTCGTGGGCAATCATGTGGCCCTGCCGCGTCCGTGCTGATTCGGTTCTAAATCGACGGTTTTATGATATGGAATATTGGGCTACCACTGCGGCAAAAATGTGGATCATCTTGGGGGTATTGGCTGGTCATGACGTTCAAATTTGTTGACCTGGATGTGCGCGGATCGGTCGGTTGGTATCGTTTCAATCGACCGGCAAGAAACTCCGTGGATTGGGAAATGTTGTACGAGCTTGCGCCCGCCTTCGAGGCGCTGCTCGAGGCGGCGGAGGTCAAGGTCATCGTGATCGCCAGCGCGCTGGACGATTACTTCAGCACCGGCGCGGATATCTCGGCTTTCAAGGACGTCGCGGCCGAACGTATGCAAGATTGGGTGCGAGAGACCCAGAAAGTGGCGCAAGTCCTGCGCTCGTCTTCGAAGCCCGTGCTGGCCGCCATCAACGGTGTGGCGGTTGGAGGCGGGCTCGAGATGACGTTTCACGCGGATCTGCGTTTCCTTGCCATTGATGCCCGCCTGGGACAGCCGGAGGTCAATATCGGCTTCATCCCACCCGTCGGTGGCACCCAAGGATTGCTGCGGCTGGTGGGCCGAAGCCAGGCCTTTCGCATGCTCTATGGCGGCCAGGTCATGGAGGCCAAGACGGCGCAGGAGATTGGCTTGGCCGATTTTGTCGTGCCCGTCGACCAACTGGCCAGCGAAGTCCAAAGCTACGCCGACATGTTGGCCAGCAAGCCGGCCAACACCTTGGCGGCCATTCGACGCTGCCTGGTCGATGGTGGCGGGCGGGCTTTTGACGACGGTTTGGAGATCGAGAGGGATCAGGCGTTCGCCCTCGCCGACCATGCGAATTTCGCGGAAGGTGTTACCGCATTCCTAGAAAAACGAAAGCCTGAATGGCGATAGAGCGAAAGGATCGGGGGGGGAATGCGGGTTGGTGCCGCACCAAGATAACAGCGACCCCTGACGGCGGTGCCGAATACGTTGCCCTCAGCGGCTGCTCAGCACAGCCAGCGCCTCGTCGGCCGCCTCGAGGGTGGTGCGGACATCTTCGTCGCTCAGTTCGCTGCACACGAACCAGGTGCCGCGGCCGGTCGTGCGCACGCCCCGGTGCTGCAGTTCTTCGACGAAGCCGAGGCGCATCGCCTCATCGGAGGCCTTGTAGCCGCGGTAATCGTAGAGCGGCGAAGATGGCGTGAAGAGGGCGGAAAAGACCGTGCCGATGCCCTGGATATGCAAGGGCAGCCCGTGCTTTCGGCCGAGCCCGTCGAGCCCCGCCATGAGGCTTCTGCCGCGGGCCTCCATCGCCGCCAACAGCGCCCCGTCGTCCTCTGCCAGTTCCGCGATGGTTGCCGCGCAGGCCGCCACGCTGGAGGTCAGGCCGTTGTAGGTGCCGCCATGCAGGACGCCGCTGGTCACGCCATCCATGATGTCACGGCGGCCGGCGACGATGCTGATGGCAAATCCGGCCGCCGCCGCCTTGGCGAAAACCGCGAGATCCGGGGTCACGCCGTAGCGCGCCTGGGCGCCCCCCAGCGCGGCCCGGAAGCCGGTGATCACTTCGTCGAAGATCAGCACGATGCCATGTCGGTCGCAAAGCTCGCGCAGGCCTTCGAGATAACCGGGTCGGGGCTCGATGACGCCGGTGTTGCAGGCGATGGGCTCGAGCACGATCGCCGCCAGCTGGTCGGCCCTGGCTGCGACCGTTTCCTCGAGCCGGGCCAAATCGTTGAAGGGCTGCACCACCACGTTGGCGATGGCCGTCTCCGGCTGGCCCCGGCTCTGCCCCACCGTGGCCGGTGCCTCGGGCGGGCCGGCCTCGTTCAAGCCCGGTGTCACGCTGGCCAGAATGTTGTCGGCCCAGCCATGGTACTGGCCTTCGAACTTGAGGATCAGCTCGCGCCCGGTGTGGGCCCGGGCCAGGCGGATGGCGATCTGGTCGGCCTGGGTTCCGGAAATATCGAAACGAACCTGTTCGGCGCAGGGAATGATCTCGCACAATCGCTGGGCCAGGGCCAACTCCGACGAATGAAGGGCTGTGAAGGCCTGGCCTTGATCGAGGCTGGCCCGCACCGCCTCGATCACCCGCCCTGGGCTGTGCCCGAGAATGGCCGGCCCGTTGCCCAGCATGTAGTCGATGTAACGGTTGCCATCGACGTCCCAGACATAGGCGCCCTCGCCGCGCTCGAAACAGAGCGGCACGGGATTGGTCTGATAGCGGAAATTGCTGCTGACGCCACCCGAGAGGACACGGCAGGCCTCATCGTGGATGGCGATTGACTTGTCGTAACGTCCCATTGCCGGCCCCTTCGAGCTGCCGGCTCCCTCCGGCAGGAATTCTCCCCATGCTAATCTATCGGGCGCGTATCTATCGTCCTCTTTTTGGTTCCCCATGTCCGACCAAAACCAAACCCCCGACTTGGCTGCCAGCGCCCACGGCTATCGTTGGGCGGTGCTGGCCGGCGTCTGGCTGGTCTATTTCAGTTTTGGCCTGACCATCGTGACGCTGGCGCCGCTGGTCAGCGTGGTGGGGCAGGATCTGGGGCTCAGCCATTCCCGCATGGGCACGGTGATGGGGGCCTGGCAGCTCGTCTTCATCGCCTCGGCCATACCTTGCGGGGTTCTGCTCGACCGCATCGGGCCGCGGCGCGCGTTGTTGTTGGCGGTGCTGGTCATCGCCGCCTCGGGGGCCTTGCGCGCCGCCGCCGGCGGGCACCTCAGCCTGTTCCTGGCCGTCGCCCTCTTTGGTCTGGGCGGGCCCCTGGTCTCGGTGGGAGCGCCCAAGCTGATCGGCTTGTGGTTCGAGGGCCAGGAACGGCGCTTTGCCATGGGTCTCTATATGACGGGACCGGCCGTGGGCAGCGTGGCCTCGTTGGCGCTGACCAACAGCCTGATGATGCCGCTGCTGGGCGGCAACTGGCGCGCCGTGATGCTGGCCTACGCCGCCGTCGTGTTGGCCGTCGGCCTGGTCTGGCTGGCCGTCACGGCCCATCCCGCCAGCCGGGCCATCGAACAGAGGCTGGCCGCCGAGCCCCGCGAGCCCCAGTTTGCTGCCTTCGCGGAATTGCTGGGGATCCCCGCCGTGCGCATCGTGCTGGCCATGGCCATCGGCATTTTTTTCGTCAACCACGGACTCAACAACTGGCTGCCGGAAATTCTCCGCAGCCACGGCATGGCGGCGGCCGAGGCCGGTTTCTGGGCCGCCATTCCCACCGCCGTGGGCATCATCGCTGCGCCGACCATCCCGCGCCTGGCCACGCCGGCCCGGCGCATGGGCATCCTGGCGGCGCTCTTTCTGCTGGCGGCCGGGGCGACATTGCTGTTGCTCAGCGCCGACGGCGCGCTGCTGGCCGCGGCCCTGGTGATGCAGGGCATGGCGCGGGGCGGCATGATGACCTTGGCCATCCTGATCCTGCTCGACGTTCCCGAAGTGGGATCGCGCCGCACCGGCCTGGCCGGCGGCCTCTTTTTCTCTGCTGCCGAAGTCGGGGGCTCGCTGGGGCCCATGTCGATCGGCGTTTTGGCCCAGTTGAGCGACGGTTTCGCCGCCTCGCTGGGCATGCTGACCGGCATCACCGTGGCGCTGCTGGCGCTGTTGCTGGTGTTGCGGCGCAAGACCGCCTAGCCCGAATATCTTGCGCGAAATGTGCTATCCTGACGCATTCCTAACGCATTCCTGGCGCTAGCTGATTTCGCGCCTTGACTGCCTTTGCTGGAGCGATGGCCCATGACCATCGAGTTTCCGCTCAGCCCGCGTATCCGGAAATCGCCCTATTTCGAGGCGACGCTGCGTTGGGGCGCCAAGGGGTTCCTGGTCTACAACAAGACCTATCTGCCCATGGACTACCGCTCGCTGGAGGAGGAGTTCTGGCATGGTGATCGATGGCACCGCCGCCGCCCTCACGCCACTCCTTGATGCTTTGGCGGTTACCGATGCGGGGATAGATGTATTCGCTCTCCATCAGGCCCAGCGTTTGGTGGTGGCTGAGATAGTGGCCCTCGCCACCCAGGCAGACCTCGCGGATGGCCTCGAGGGAAACGCTCTGGTCGTTGACCTCGATGCCGCGCACGGCGCGCATGACGTTGCCCAGCATGTCGTTGTCGATGACGTAGCTTTCCAGGCAGGCGCCCATCAGGCTGGCCTGCATGCCGGCCGCCTCGTAGACCAGGTTGGCCCCGGCAAGGCCGGCCAGGGCATTGGAATAGCCCTTTTCGTAGCCCGACTGGGCGTCGGGCAGTTTGGCGTCCGTCATGCCCGCCGCCACGCCGCCGGGCAGGTCGTAATGCTGGGCCATCTGGGCGCTGGCCGCCATCAGCAGGGCCTGCTCGCCGCTGCCGCCCGACATGGCGCCGGTGCGCAGATCGGAGACGAAGGGCCAAGTGCCGAATATGACGGGATGGCCCGGCGCGATCAAATTGACGTAGACCAGACCGGCCAGCACCTCGGCAATCTGCTGCACCAGGGCGCCGGCCAGCGCCGCCGGGCTGGTCGCGCCGGCCTGTCCGGCGGCCAACAGCAGCACCGGCATGCCGGCCCGCACGGCTATTTCCAGGCACTGGCAGGCCTCTTCGGCGAAGCGCAGCGGCGGCACCACGAAGCAGCAGTTGAGCGATACGAAGGGCCGGGCCCGCCAGGCCGCCTCGCCGCCGGCCACGGTGTGCAGCATGTCCAGGGTGCGGCGCGCGCCTTCGGCCGTGCTGAAAGCCGTGCCGACGTGCTTGGAGGTGCCCGAGATGCAGGCGTAGGCGGTGTTGACGTCGAGCGCTACCGGGTCGTCGATGTCGCAGGCGATAACCGAACGCTGGCAAAAGTGGATGTGTTCGAGGGCGTCGATCAGGCGGGCGATGTCGTAGAGGTCCATCAGCGTCGAGGGGCGGAACTCGCCGCTTTCGCCGTCGACCATGTGGACGGCGGCACCGCCGCTGCCGAAATGCACTTTGGTGCCCCAGGGCTCGAGGTCGTGGCGCGGGTCCGAGCCGGGTAGCACGAAATGCCGCCCGGCAAGGGCGATGCGGTCTTCCACCAGGGCGCGGGGAAAGAGCAGCCGGCCCTCGGGCGTGAGTTGGCCGCCGGCCGTGGTCACCAGTTCGACGCAGCTCTGGATGGCGCCAGCCAGGCCGACCTCGGCCAGCAGATCGAGCGCGGCAGCGTGGATGCGCCCCACGTCAGCTTCGTTCAGGGGCTTGTACCAGCCCCCTTCCTGGCCCGGCCGCACGGGTGCCATGGTGGGGGCAGTGCTGCGCTCGGCCTGCCTGGCCGCCCGGCCGCCGCGGCGCCGGCTCTCGGGCTTGAAGACGTTCATGACCCACCCCCGGGCTGGGGGCGGCGGCGCTTCAGGGTTTGAGCGCGATGGCGCGGCCCGCCTGGGGGTGCCAAGGGAGCCCGGCGTGGGCCCGGCCGATGGCCTTGATGCGCGCCATCACCTGCGCATCGAACGGCACCGCCTTTGGCCCCTGCATGTCGACATTCAGCAGCACCGCCTCCTGGGTGGCCGTGACGATGGCGCCCTGGCGCTCCATGGCGTGGAAAATGCGCATACGCTTCTCGTCGTATTCCAGCATCTGCGTGGTGACGCTGAGCGGCTCGCCTTCGGCCATCTCCAGCAGGTAAGAGATGTGCGTTTCCATGGTGTAGATGGTGAAGCGCACGCGGGCGCGAAAGGGTGCATCCATGCCGATGCGGTCCATCAGCTTGTCGGTGGCATTGCCGAAGGCGATGGCGTAGTAACCCTCGCTCATGTGGCCGTTGTAGTCGATCCAGTCGCTCTGGACGTGGTCCTGGTAAAGCGCGAGCGGGGCGTTTTCGGTCATGGTGGGTTAGGGATTTTGTCTGGCCGGGCGGGTCGGCGAAACCATAGGCGCCCCGAGCCCCACCGACAACCTGAGCTTCGCCGCCAGACTGCATGACCACAGAAAGCATGACTGTTTCCCACGCGGGCCTTGTACAGGCTTACTGTCTCGCAACCGATTAAATTTGAAAATTGAAATTTTTTGATGACTATGATCGAATCATTCGATCGAAGATCAACATCTTGTGTGCTGGAGCAAGGCACTACGCCATGAACATCGAACACATCCGGACCTTCCTCGAAATCGCCACGACGGGCAATTTCAACGTCGCCGCCGACCACCTCAACGTCACCCAGTCGACCGTCTCGGCCCGCATCAAGGCGCTCGAGGAACGTCTCGACCAGCCCGTTTTCCTGCGTGGCCGCAACGGCGTCGAGATGACGGCGGCGGGCCATCATTTCCATCGCCACGCCGTTACCATGTTGCGGGCCTGGGAGCAGGGCCGGCAGATCGTCTCGCTGCCCGAGGGTTTCCAGGGCATGCTCGGCGTGGGCACCCAGGTCAGCTTGTGGGAGCGCCTGATCGCGCATTGGCTGCCCTGGATGCGGGCCCAGGCGCCGGACGTGGCGCTCAGGCTGCAAAGCGACTATTCGGAAAGCTTGATGCGCCAGCTCTCGGACGGCCTCTTGGACGTGGCCGTGATGTATTCGCCACGCGCCACGCCGGGGCTGGAGATCCGCAAGCTGCTGGAAGAACGTCTGGTGCTGGTCTCGACCCAGCGGCGCAAGCTGGCGGCCGGCTGGCCGGAGGATTACGTCTTCGTCGACTGGGGCCCCGAATTCCACAGCGCCCACAGCGAATCCTTTCCCCACGCCTCATCGTCGGCGGTCAGCGTCGGGCTGGGCGCCATCGGCCTGCAATACATTCTGGTAAACGGCGGCAGCGGCTACTTCCCGCTGCGCGTGGTGCGGCCTTATCTCGCCGAACGCCGCCTCTTCCGCGTGGCCAAGGCGCCGGTCTTCCAGCGTCCGGCCTACCTGGTCTATCCCACCCAGCCGCCGGACGAGGATCTGGTGGCACTGGCGGTGCGCGGCCTGATCGACGTGGCGGCCATGGAGAAGGAGCGCTGAGGGTTAGCTGTATAGCTCGTCCGGATCGACTTCGACCTCGGCGATGGTCTCCAGCCCGCCCTCCCTCAGCGCCCGGAAGAAACAGTTTCGCCGGCCGGTGTGGCAGGCCACGCCGGTCTGATCGACCAGCAGCAACAGCGTGTCGCCGTCGCAGTCGAGGCGGGCTTCGACCAGCGCTTGCACCTGGCCTGAGCTCTCGCCCTTGGCCCAGAGACGCTGCCGCGAGCGCGACCAGTAGTGCACCCGGCCGCTGGTGATGGTCTGCTCCAGGGCAGCGCGGTTCATCCAGGCCATCATCAAGACCTCGCCGCTGTCGTGCTGCTGGGCGATGGCCGGCAGCAGGCCCTGGTCGTCGAAGGAGACGGCGTCGAGAGCGGCTTTCAGCGAAATGTCAGTGCTCATAGCGAGAACATAGCCCAGCCCGCGGCTGTGGTCACGGTGCGCCGAGGCAGGCCGTCAGGGCCGCCACACCCTGGCGCATGAGCTTCGGGTAAAGCCCGGGCCCCGGCTCGAGGCTCGAGCCGAGCACGTCGAAGCTGGCCAGGCGGGCGCCCAGGTCGGCGGCCAGCGCCCGGGCCGGCCGGCCCGGGCGAGGTCCGTCGCTGAGCAGGCAAGTGATCCTGGCGGCGCCGGCGCGCCGGCGCAGCGCCAAGTTGCCCCGAGCCCCCAGCCGGGCACCGTCGGCGCCCGCCAGCGCTCCTATGGTGCGCAGCCCATAGCGCGCCTCGAGGTACTGGAAGGCGTCGTGGCTGGCCACGAAGGGCCGCTTGGCGGCCAGGCGGCCGGCGATCTCGGCGTCCAGGCGGCCGAGCACGGCGGCTGCCCTCTCGGCCCGGGCGCCAATGGCCTCGGCGTTCCGGGCGTTTTGTGGATCCAGGGCGACCAGGGCGTCGGCGATGGCCCGCACCATGGCGGCGGCGTTGCGGGCGTCGAGCCAGATATGGGGGTCCGTGCCGCCAGCGCCGCGGCGGGGCAGGCGGATGATTCCCGGCACTTGGCTGAGCGTCAGGATGGTGCCGCCCGCGGCCATGGCCCGCAAGGGCCGGCGCAGCGCCGTTTCGAAATCGGCAGCGACGCGCACGATCAGGTCCGCCGCCTGCAGCGTGCGTGCCTGGGAGGGTCTGAGCGCTGCCTCGTGGGGCGATTCGGCGCCGGAATAGAGCAGCACCGGCTGGCCTTCGGCCATCACCATGGCAACCAGCGAATGCACGGGCCGGATGCTGGCGACGACCAGCGGCTCGGCGGCCCGGGCCCCCCCGACCGTCCCGGCTGCCCCGACCAGGGCGGACAGGGCGGCAGAGATCAGCAGCCAGGCGGCGATCAAGGTGCGGCGATTGCTCATCGGAACGATATACTATAACATTACATAGTTGACCAGTCGGAGACTTGGCGGGAGGGCATGGTGAGCGACGGGATGGCAGCCGGCCACGACCACGATCATGACCTTTGTATCGACACGGCGCTGGCCGCGGCGGCCGAGCTCTGCCGCCGCCGCGGCGCCCGCTTTACGCCGCTCCGGCGCCGGGTGCTGGAACTGGTCTGGGGCGGTCATGCACCGGTGGGTGCCTACCAGATACTCGACCGGTTGCGCCACGACGGCCGCCCGGCGGCGCCGCCGACGGTCTATCGGGCGCTCGATTTTCTTATCGCCCAGGGTCTGGTGCACCGGCTGGAATCCCTCAACGCCTATATCGGCTGCCCCCGTCCCGACGAGGGGCACCGGGCGCAGTACCTGATTTGCGAACGCTGCGGCGAGGCCGCCGAGGTCGAGATCACCGGCCTGCTGCGAACCATCGATGCGGCGGCCGCCGAGCATGACTTTGCTGTCTCGGGCCAGACCGTCGAGGTGCGGGGCACCTGCGCCTCGTGCCGGGAGCCGGCTAGTGTCTAAAGTGCTGGTGGCGGCGCGAGGGGTCAGTTTGGCGCTGGTCGAGCCCATACTCGAGAACGTCGATCTCAGCGTCGAGGAGAGCGAAATCGTCACCGTGGTGGGGCCCAACGGGGCCGGCAAGACCAGTCTTGTGCGCTTGCTGGTGGGGCTGGCCCGGGCGGACAGTGGCAGCGTCGAGCGCCGGCCCGGCCTGACCATCGGTTACCTGCCCCAGCACTTCGCCGTCGATCCGGTATTGCCGCTTACCGTGCGTCGGTTTCTGTCGCTGGGCCTGAGTTACCCGCCGGGTGCCCGCCGTGACATCATGGACGAGGTCGGTGTGCCGCTGCTGATCGAAAGGCAGCTCGACGAACTCTCCGGCGGCGAGTTGCGCCGCGTGCTGCTGGCTCGGGCGCTGCTGCGCCAGCCCGACCTTTTGGTGCTCGACGAGCCCGTGCAGGGCGTTGACGTCACCGGCCAGAGCGAGATCTACGACCTCATCGGGCGTTTGCGCCAAAGCCGCGGCCTGGGCGTATTGATGGTCAGCCACGATCTCCACCTGGTGATGGCGGCCACCGATCGCGTGGTTTGCCTCAACCGCCACGTCTGCTGCATGGGCCATCCCGAGGCGGTGCAGCGCCATCCCGAATACCTGGCGCTGTTTGGCAGTCCGGCCGAAAGCCTGGCCGTCTACGCCCACCATCACGACCACAGCCACGACAGTCACGGCGACGTGGTCGGGGAGGGCAGGGGGCCTGCCGATGGATGATTTCCTGCTGCGCGCCCTGGCGGCCGGGCTGGGCGTGGCGCTGGTGACGGGGCCGCTGGGTTGTTTCGTGGTCTGGCGCCGCCAGGCCTATTTCGGCGCCGCCCTGGCCCACGCGGCGCTGCCCGGCGTGGCGCTGGGCATTCTCTTGGATCTCAATGCCGCCGTCGGTGTCGCCGTGGTCTGCCTGCTGGTGGCCCTGCTGGCGGCGGCGCTGGAGGGCCAGCGGCGCCTGGCCAGCGACACGCTGCTCGGCATCATGGCCCATGGCGCCCTGGCGCTTGGTCTGGTGGCGGTGGCCTTGATCGAGGGCATGCGGGTCGACCTGCTGGGTTATCTTTTCGGTGACATCCTGGCGGTGAGTTGGAGCGACGTGGCCTGGATCGCCGCCGGCGGCGGTCTGGCGCTTGGCCTGTTGGGGCTGATCTGGCGCCAGCTATTGGCGCTGACGGTGCATGAGGAACTGGCCGCCGTCGAGGGCGTGGCGGTGGCCCGGACGCGGCTCTTGTTCATGGTGGTCATGGCCCTGGTGATCGCCAGCGGCATGCGCGTGGTGGGAATTCTGCTGATCGTCTCGCTGCTTATCGTGCCGGCCGCGGCGGCCCGGCGCTTTGCCGCAACGCCCGAGCAGATGGCGCTGCTGGCGGCCGCCGTGGGGGCCGCTTCGGTGGCCGGCGGTCTGGCACTCTCGCTGGCCTGGGACACCCCGGCCGGCCCTTCGATGGTACTGGTGGCGGTGGCGGTGTTCGTCGTATCGCAGCTGGCGCCTGCACTCAGGCCGTGGCGTTGAGCCTTTCGAATCCGGCCTCCAGGTCGGCGATCAGATCGTCCGGGTCCTCGAGCCCGGCGTGCAGCCGCCAGGTGCGGCCGTGCGCCGGCCATTCCGTGGCCGTGCGCAGCTTGCCGATGTTGGTGGGCACCAGCAGGCTCTCGAAGCCGCCCCAGGAATAGCCCAGGCCGAAGTGCTGCATGTGGTCGAGCATGGCGGCCTGGGCCTCGGCCGAGACCGGCTTCAGCACCAGGCCAAAGAGCCCGCTGGAGCCCGAGAAATCACGTCGCCAGATGGCGTGGCCGGGATCCTCGGGCAGCCCCGGATGCAGCACACGCTCCACCTCGGGCCGGGCCGCCAGCCAGCGCGCCAGCGTCAGCGCCGTCTCCTGGTGCCGGGCCAGCCGCACCGACAGGGTACGCAGGCCGCGCAGCGCCAGCCAGCAGTCGTCGGGACTGACCGAATAGCCGAGCTTCCAATAGACGTCGAAAAGCTCGGGCCAATGTTCCTCGTTGGCCACGGCGCTGCCCAGCATGACGTCGGAATGGCCGACCACGTACTTGGTCAAGGCCTGCACCGAGATGTCGACGCCAAAATCGAGCGGCCGGAAAAAGACCGGCGTGGCCCAGGTGTTGTCCATGATGACGGTCGCGCCGCCATCGTGGGCGGCCTCGGCGATGGCCGGAATGTCCTGCATTTCGAAGGTGTAGGAGCCCGGCGCCTCGACGAACACGACTTTCGTTTCGGGTCGCATCAGGCCGGCGACTTCGGCCCCGATGGTGGGATCGTAATAAGTCGCCTCGACATTGAAGCGCTTCAGGAAACGCTGGCAAAATCCCCGCGTCGGGCCATAGACCGAATCGGGCAACAAGACGTGGTCGCCGGCGCCCACCCGCGACAGCACCGCCGCCGTGATGGCGGCCATGCCCGACGACGCCAACAGGCAGTCGTGGCCACCCTCCAGGGCCAGCAGCGCCTCGCGCAGCGATTCCTGGGTGGGCGTGCCGAAGCGGCCGTAGAAGGTGCCGCCTTTGAGCGGCTTGTCGGGCGCGGCAAAGGCTTCAACGGTGGGGAACAGTATCGTCGAGGCGCGATAGATCGGCGGATTGACGACGCCGTGATTGTCCAGCGAATGCAGCCCGGCGTGGGTGATGGTGGTGTCTTTTTTCATGTTGGCGTCCGCTGGTTGGGCTCGGGGCGACGGCGGGCATCATGTCAAAGCTCGGCAGCCGATGCCAGGGCGCGCGCCAGCCGGCCGATTCCGGCCTTGCCAAGCGCCATGACATTGGACAAGGTGCTATCCTAACGGTGCGCGACTTGGTGCAGTCCCGGTTGCGTGGCCAAAGCAAAGTTATGACAAGGCCGGTGAGTAACCGACCGAAATTTAATAGGGAAGGTTTTGCGATCATGAAAACATGGAAAATTCTCGTTGTCGCCGCCACGGCGGCTTTGCTCGCGGGCACCGCTTCGGCCGGCACGCTGGACGACATCAAGGCGAGGGGGCATGTGCTGTGCGGCGCCG
>Ga0187833_10001488_pt1 | contig 26746 bp, 26 predicted proteins | sample ETNtaG_37_FD_167968 | JGI IMG/M metagenome (GOLD analysis project Ga0187833, IMG submission 167968) | Marine microbial and viral communities from oxygen minimum zone, Eastern Pacific Ocean - ETNP2014_SV_400_PacBio MetaG (Illumina Assembly) | ecosystem: Environmental > Aquatic > Marine > Hypoxic...
GTTGTCTCGTACGAAGGATTCACCCTCGGTATCGTATGCATTTTTACTGGTAATGCTCAGAGCCAATCCGGACTGCCCGAGAATAAAGGTGGGCCAGCGGATATCAAAGTTGTCAATCGGAATCTCCACGGTGTATGTGTCAATCGCGAGGACTTCTTTGGCACCAATGAATGCAATCCAATTAGCGCCACCGTCGGTGGCGGACTCTGCGTTATACCCAGGATTACCTGTGTTTATCGCCCAGGCTACGTCAGCTGCAGTCAGGACACCGAAGTCTTGACCGTCTGGGCCGGCATGGAAAGGAATATCCGGCTTCAAAACTACCGTGAGTTTCGAAAGGTCATCTGCCAGCGTCCAGCTTTCGACTACCTGGTTTACGGCGTCTCCGGCTGCGTCAGTAAGGAATAATTTTTCGGTTACCGATACACCAGTGAACATTCCACCAGAGGAGTCACCCGGCATTCCAGAGCCCCTGAGCTCAAGTCCGCCACGTACTACAACAGTACCCGCGGCGGATGAAGGAGCGGGAGCAGGATCTACACTAGCAGGAGAAGCAGGTAAAGGCAGGCCGTAGAAAGTTGGGGCAACCTCTGCCTCCACTTCTACAATCTTTTCAACGACGACTGTCTGCAGGACAACTTCTTTGTCACCCTTTACAGTCTCGACAACTTTTTCGATGACTGTTTCAATTTTTGTGTCACCTTTTACGAGTACCTCTTTTTCAACCACCACCTCCACCACGTCACCCTTCACCTGAACCTCTTTGATTACCTCTTTCTCGACGACCACGGTTTCTACGATAGTCTCGGTACTAGAGCTACATGCCGCAATTATCGCTGCTGCCAACACGCTTAGCGCGAGGAGCCCGATAGTGCGAACCATATGAATTCGTTTCATACCCGCCTCTTTTGGAATATTGATCTCAAAATAGTTCAGAACGAGGCGCCGCTAAAAACGCAGCGCAAAGCAACGTACGAGCGGAACCAGACCCCGAACGAAGATACCGTACTTGCTACTGAAATCTGTGTCAATTGGATTAACGGCATTCAAACTGTTTTCCAATATTGTTTATCCGTTACGAATTCCGTCATTCTATGATGTAACCCGCTGAGGAATATCTGTTTGATTGGCAATACGGCGAACCAAATGATGGGTCTCAAAGGTTGTCAAAACGTTTAGAAAAAAGCGCAAGTATCGATACAAAAAAACACGCTCCAACACCAGCGGCCAAAATCACAACTTGTACCAGACGTTGACTTAGAGTCCAGTAGCCAAGGATCTTACCGGAAAGCACAAGATCAGGATTGTCGACAATTCCCGAGCCGACTTGGTACGCAATTATGCCTCCAAGGAATCCACCCAGCGTTCCTACAATCCACACAAGAAAGCCACCACGCTTAGACTCGAACATGTTGAACCAGGCAACCATCCCTCCGGTGGAACATGCCGCTCCAATAACAAGCATTCGAACCGCAAAAGCTGAAAAGTCACTCACAGCAGTAGAAGGAACGACTAAACCATTGACAATATTTCCGGCGAATCCCATAACCAAAGCTAAGGGAAAGCCCACAACATTTCGTACCAAAAGAATCCGCAGAGAACTGTTTGCTGAGTCGGACTTATACTCGTATATTTCGCCAGAAGTGTTTTTCATTCGGCAATCGTTTGAAGTGCCGCATTGATATACCCATAACAGTATGCAAAGCCGACTCTACGGGCGGTACTGCCCCAATGGGCGTTTTCATCATCGCTTTTCAATGAAAGTCCGGGTACGTGATCTGGCATCAGCATGTACTTATACCTCACATCGCGGTACACCTTGATGGCTTCCAACATGTTTATGTCACCTTCGTCTGGGAACACTTCTACGAAGTTCAAAAACCCGCCCTTTATGTTCCGAAAATGAACATTGAATATCTTATTTCGCTCGCCGAAGTAGCGAATGACATCAAAGATCTCTTCGCCTGGAGATTCAAGCATTTCCGAAACAGTGCCCTGACAAAAATTCAAACCGTGATATGGGCTTTCGTGCATCGAGATGAATTTTTTCAGTCCTTCGACAGTACCCATTACCCTCGCAACGCCACGATACAAGTCGTCTCCGATACCAGGGTCCTGGGGATGGCAGGCAATCTGGACTTTGTTGGATTCGGCTACTGGTACAACGCGACTTAGAAAATAGTCAATCCGTTCCCACATTTCATCCGCATCTGCCGCACCACCCTCAAATTCTCCTAACGTTTGATCCAATTTGGAGTACTCGAAAGATGACAGTTGTGCTCCCCCTCGACCATAACGAGGCTCGGTTCGCATATGTCCTAAAATGGTGATGTTGTAGCGCAGAGCCCTGATTCCAGCAGCACCAGTTTCTTCAATCAAATGGCATATTTGATCGATCTCCTCATCACGTTCAATACTGGGTGCTAAAAACACGTTCTTAACGTCATTGTCGAATGCAGATCGTGAACCTAACGGCATAAGTGTCATGTCCAGTGTTATACCGAATTTTGCGAGCCGATCTTGATAAAGGTTAAATCCATCCCTGTCCCATGTCCTCCAGTCCCCTGGGGGATCAGAAGAGACATGATTTACACCAAGCTGGCTCAATAATTGCAGCTCGGTGTCATCGTCCGGTTGACCTTGAGTTCCCAAATACATTGTCGAAATCCTCTTAAGACTAGAGTGAACTTAACGTTGCAAGGTGGCAGATAAATTTACTATGTATTAATCGCTATTTAAAGGTGTTCCCATTGTTTTTTGCCTTCGATAGCGAGACTGAACATAAACGTGTTCATCGAAAGTACCCGATTCATAACTGCCGTCACCGTCAGATCCTGGTCGGGAGGTATTGCCCTTTGACGGATGAGCCAATACAACATCTTCGTCTATATCGACACCCAAGCCAGAACGATCAGGTACTTCAATGTGACCATCAATAGTTTGGATATGAGGTAATGTCATCTCATACCTAACCGGAACATCATCGTGTACACGTTCCAGTATTAATGCATTTGGTATAGCAGCGAGTACATGTATGGCAGCGTATTCAGCAATAGGTCCTAACGAACCAGAATGGGGGGCAACCGTGATGTAATGAGCCTCAGCCATCGCAGCAATTTTCATCATCTGACTTATTCCTCCTATACGACCTGTATCAGGCTGCACCACGTCAACAATTTCCCGTTCAATCAACTGTCTCACGCCCCAGATATGAGAATGCCGTTCGCCGGCAGCAATGGGTATGTCAACATTATCTTGGACTCGCTGAAGGGCTTCGATATTGTCTGGGGGCACGGGGTCTTCGTAAAAAAGAAGTTTGTACGGCTCGAGCGCCTTGCCAATTATGATGGCGTCTTTGGTAGTAAACCAAGGTGGACCATGAGCATCGACCATTATGTCCATTTGATCTCCAACCGCTTTTCTAATGCCATCAACCTTCTCTACGGTCCGATGAACACCACCCGTCTTTACAGCAGTGAGACCGCGTTCCTTCAACTCTAGCGCTCGCTCTGGAGTACCTGCATGACCGTACGCACGTATACGCTCTCGAACCTTGCCTCCCAGAAGGTTCCACACGGGAGTGTTTAAGGCTTTACCTTTTATATCCCATAGCGCCATATCGATAGCATTCATCGAACCGGACCCGGGTGTTCCGGTCATGCCAGCTCCCATGGTTGAGACCAGCATTTTTTGCCATATGCGCTCAATATTCATCGGATCTTCACCGATGACAATAGGTTTCAAGTCGTTGATGGCTGTCTCGACAACCCTAGGCCACCCTGATCCTTCACCCAGGCCGATAATGCCTTCATCCGTGTAAACCTTCACAAAGCACCAATTACGTGCACTCCAACTAGAAGATTCCTTTGAATCAGGCGAGCCAGCCATCATGAGAAATGTTTTAATATCTGTAATTTTCACTCTTCAGCATCTCCGGCGTAATTTTCGGATGGGAGCCATAAGATCTTTTGTTGTTTACGGGACACAAAATAGCACTGATTTCCACCAATAGTGACCTGCTATTCGTCCTTGTTCAAACCCTGTTAGAGACTTCTTATGCAATTTAAGTGCCTGCTGGAAACAATTATCAACCTTTGAAACATTATGTGTTTCGATTGGAAAAGTTTCGAGTCGTTAAGAGAGGTGTATCCACAAAATAGAATCTTGCCCAAAAACTAAAATCACCCCGGTAACCAGACTACTCCGTCACAAGTGAAAGTTTAAGCGAGTTCTGATAGGTTGCGTCCAACGATCACTTTCTGACCATAAAAAATATCAATACGGTGCAACTGGAGTGCAAGATGAAACTACTCTTTTTCAATAATTTTCAACTAGGGGCACTTAAACAGGGAAACGTGATTGATGTTTCTGGTGTTGTCGCAGATATACGACACACTGAACCACAACAGTTGATTACTGGTCTGATCTCAAATTTCAGTGATTACCGTCAGAAACTCGAAGAAGTAATTGGAGCATCTATCGGCGTATCTTTGGACAGTGTAAAAGTGTTGCCACCGTTGCCGAAGCCAACGAATATCGATTGTATGGCGGTCAACTACATGGAAGATGGTACACGCGAAGAACCCGCCGAAATTAACGCATTTCAAAAATCCCCCTTTTCCATCATTGGTCCTGGTGACACGATGATCCTGCCCGACGCGCCAGCTACCGTGTTCGAAGGTGAAGCTGAACTGGCTGTTGTAATTGGCAAGAGGGCAACAAATGTCTCTGCTGCCAATGCCTTTGATTACATATTCGGATATACCAACTTCATCGATGGTTCCGCCCGTGGACTTTCCGGAGCCAACGTATTCCATGCAATGAAGTCGCGCGATACTTTTGCGCCTGTCGGCCCGTACATCGTCACGTCAGATGAAGTGGACAACCCACAGAGTCTTCAAATTCAGTTATGGAACAACGGTGTTTTGAAACAAAATTTCAACACTAATGATATGGCTCATGATATCGCCCGTTGTATTGAGTACATCACATCAATTCACACCCTAGAGCCCGGCGACATCCTCGCTACCGGGACAAATCATAGAGGCCTGAATCCTTTCCAGGATGGTGATGTGGTCGAACTGGAAATCGAAAAACTCGGCCGTCTGAAATTCAGAGTCAAAGACGATCTAAAACGGACGTGGCCGCGAGAGACTCATTTAGAAAGGGAAGAGAAAGGTTTACCCGGTTCCGCCCAGCAAGAATCTGGTAAATATACCTAACCAGAGTCTCATCCAACGACTGCGGGTAATAACTCATAGCAAACGCCACACAAGTGCTCTACAACTGAAATCAGTGAAAGTGAAAGACCGAGTTGAGTGGTGATTGGGGAACGGATAGCCGATGTAATCAAGGAGGGAAATTAGAAACGGTGATACCGATTCATTAACTCGTAAAACCCCATCCGCAATCTCAACTCCGTAAGCGCTATATCTGTAGGACATGCTCCAATCATTTTTGCTCAATGTGTCGCGCATTCAGAGATTTGACTACATCAAAAACATCGGACACCTTTGGAAGCCGTAATGGGCTCCCGTGACCCTGTGCGAAAGCAATTTCACCCAGAGCGTCGATCACGAACACCTCAGACTTCTGCATGGTTCCCAGTAAGGAAGTATCCAGACCGTACTGACGGTAAATTTCTTTCGACTTATCTGGGATTACCTTGCTGATAAATCCCATGGCACCGGTATACCGTACTGCCTTTTCATACTCTTCAGGGACAACGATCAAAACTTCCGCGAGCTCGGCATGAAATTGATCTAACATTCGTCCGAACTCGGACGTGAGCGTTCTGCACTGCCTTCAAAACAAAGACCGTACAAAGAAGAGCACTACGGTCTTTCCCCTAAATTTTAGGAGTTGAGTTGGATCGCCATCTGGCGACTCACATTCAAACATCGGAGCAACGTCACCAACTTTAAGACGAAGACGTGAAATTGCTTGGCTCATATTGTTATTTTATGCATAGTCTCTAAGTCATTTAATGTACTCAATCGGTGGTACTTAATTTACGATATAACACCGACACGATTTGCAGACTCGGTCTTACTGTCTTACCTTACGACCTTGATTATGTCCGCAAACAGTCAAATTTACTAGAAAGTTAACATCAATGGTTCCATTCGAAATAGACTCGCCCGAAACATTGCAGGATTGGGTCTTCCCATGGCCTACTTTTGATATCAACTGGAATCGCACCGCATTATGCGTAATCGATATACAGAACTATTTGGCAAATACGAAATCAGGGCTTATTGAAATGCTTAACGACCGCATTCCAGAAATGGGGGAGTATTACAACCAACGTGTTCAAAATGTGATGATTCCAAATGCTGGTCGGCTTATAGACTCATTTCGAAAACATAGCCTTGAAGTCTTATACACACGCCACGGAGCCCTTCTCCCTGATGGCAGAGACATGGTAAAGCGACGACAGCGACGTGATGCTGACGCAGAAGACAACACCGGCAAACCAGCTATGTGGAGTGCCGGGAGTTTTGAGCATCAGATCGTTGAGGAACTTACGCCACAACCACACGAATTGGTTATAGACAAGAATTCGTCCAGCCCATTCAACGGAACCGGTATCGATCAACTTTTACATAATTTGAATTTAGAAACACTCGTGATCACCGGAGCAGCAACTGACATGTGTGTCGAAACCACTGGTCGAGACGCAGCCGATCGCGGTTACAACGTGATAGTAGTCGAGGACGCCACAGCCACCTTCCAGGAAGAACACCACATAGCTGCTCTTTCGGGATTGGCACGTGTATACACTCAAGTATGGAAAACGGACCAGGTGCTTGGCAGCCTGGAGGACTCTTTAGACTCGAAAGGCTGAGACAACCGTTAATCAAATAGCAAATCAAATGTTATTGAGTAATCGAATCTATTTATACTTTTCGACTCAGGAACTACGATCGAAACAATTCTCAAGAAAAATACTGTTCGGAATGCTGGGTCTGCGATGGAAATTCATCTCCTATAAATGAAAGTTGCCTCCACATCTCGTACACCACTAGCGCAACTGCATTAGAAAGATTGATACTTCTATTGGACGGCATCATTGGAATTCTGATGCAGTTGTCTGGATTGATATTGGAAGTGAGTCTGACCGGCAGGCCCTTGCTTTCTGAACCAAATATTACCGTGTCTTCGTCCTGATAATTGATCTCGTGATAAGGAACCTTTCCGTCCAGGGTCGCAGCGAATATACGGGTCGAATCAATCGACTCCAGTAATCCTTCAAATGACTTGTGTAGGGTTACGTTCGTCAAGTGACTATAATCCAAGGATGCGCGACGTAAACCTCTTTCGCTCAGGCTAAACCCTAATGGTTCTACCAGGTGCAATCGTGAACCAGAATTCGCACACAAACGGATAATGTTGCCGGTGTTCTGTGGTATTTCTGGCGCTACAAGCGCTACATTCAGGGGCATTCGTTTAATCCGTTTCTATATCAAGCAATTTGTCGGAATACTCATTCATGCTGATTGTCTTTGTGTTGATACGAAACCGCGCTTACACAAAATCTCAGATACAGTTCGAATCGGGTAATAAAGGTTGAAATAAATGACCCATATAACACTAGAGGAATCTAAGCCTATTTGTGAAGCTGCGCTTACTAAAGCAGCAACTGGGAATAATAATTGCAGTTTCTGTAGTTGATTCCGCAATGAACTTGGTAGCTATGCAGAAGATGGATGGCACATTAATACTGGCAATAGACGACAGTAGAGGAAAAGCTGTGGCATCGGTGATTTTCGGACAACCCACAGGCGAATTAGAGGAAAGACCCAAACGACCAAACTTCTGAGCCCTTGAAATACAATAGGGAGGCCGATTTGTTATGGGACACTTCGCTATCCCGAATGATAGGGATAGCGAAGTGATAGGTGCGTGTGGTGTTGGAGGAGGCACCTCTGAAGAAGACGAGGTGTGTGCAGCAAGCGGAATATCCGTTTTGCAATAAAATATGATCCTCAGAAAACTATTTTCTACGATTTAGTGAAAGGTCACTGAAACATGAGATCCGCGATATTGGTTGAACCTCATCAGCCACTGGTGGTTGATGAATTAGATCTCCAAGACCCAAAAAATGGAGAGGTGTTAGTCGACATGGTTGGAGCTGGTGTATGTCACAGTGACTACCACTATGTGGACGGACATATAAAGCCTCGAAAATTACCGTTGGTGATGGGTCACGAGGGTTCGGGAATCGTAGAAAAAATCGGTACGGGAGTCACTTCGATGAATCCGGGAGACAAGGTAATTTTTTCGATGGACGCGATGTGCGGTTTTTGCCGAAATTGCACTAATGGTTTTCCAACCCTTTGCGAAACTTACGGCCGAACCGTAACTATGCCAGATGGCACTAATAGATTTAGCAAAAATGGAGATCCCATATTCCAATCAAATGGAGTCGGAACCTACACGGAAAAAACGGTCGTTCCAGCCGACACGGTAGTTAAAGTATCTGACGACACACCTCTTGGAAAAGCGTGTCTTATCGGATGTGCTGTGATAACTGGGATAGGAACCGTAGTTAACCGTGCCAAAGTTGAAAAAGGGTCATCCGTTGCTGTCTTCGGATGCGGTGGAGTTGGCCTAAATGTTATTCAAGGATCCGTATTCGCATCAGCATCTACGATTATTGCGGTGGACACCAATGATTTTAAACTAGAAAAGTCGAAGGAAATGGGCGCCACACATGTGGTCAACTCAACTAAAAATGATCCTGTAGAAGCCATCACCGAAATAACCAAAGGCGGAGTTGATTACGCTTTTGAAGTGGTTGGATTCCCTGCGATATTAAGTCAGGCCTTTAAATCCACCAGACCCGGAGGCACAGCTGTCATGGTTGGAGTTCAACCCCCGGACGCTACAGTTTCAATAGACTGTGCTGACTTGCTTATGGACCGTGGATTGATTGGTGCATATCACGGAACCGCTAGACCACGAGTCGATTTTCAATGGTTACTGGATTTATACAAAAATAATCGATTGAATTTAGACGGCTTAATCACAAAATACCGACCATTAGAAGAGGTCAATGAAGCGTTCGAGGATATGAATAATGGACTCGTAGCCAGATCAATTCTCACATTTAAATAATAACCGCAACTTCAAGGTTTCAGACCATTAAAAACTTCCTAACCATGAACCAAAATCAGCAACCACTCATGGGTCGAATTAACTCATTGGATTTGTTCGGGAAGAATTTCCATTTAGAACTTATGAAAATGGTTGGTAGTTTAATTTCAGTTGGAGCCAACGGGCAGGATTGAACTGCCGACCTGCTGTTTACGAAACAGCTGCTCTACCACTGAGCTACGTTGGCATACTGACTTGAAGTCTTACGTTTCGACGCTCAATTACGAAAACAACGGACACGCAAACGGAGACATTTTGAGCGAAAACTAAAGATTTCGTTTGTAAGTTCTATGGTATCTCTATCAGGTCCCTGTTTTCTATAAGTTCCTTACCAATACTTCAAGCATGGCTTCAGCAACCAGAGGTTTCAACCATGAAAGCGTTACTGCTCTTCGAACCCGGCCCCGTCTCCAGCCTTAACATCGGCGATATTCCAATACCGGAGCCCGGTCCTAATGAAATTCGTGTGAAAGTTCACGCAGTCAGCCTTAACCCGGTGGACTACAAATTGGCTGGCCGGGGAAACGACAACTGGGCATACCCGCATGTGCTCGGACTAGATGTTGCAGGCTCGGTTGATGCGATCGGTTCCGACGTTGTGCAATGGCGAATTGACGACAGGGTGTTCTACCACGGCGATCTCACAAAACCAGGGGGATACGCGGAGTACGCAATCACAACTGCCCACACGACGGCGAAAATTCCCGACAATGTGTCATTTACGGAAGCAGCCGCGATTCCATGTGCAGGCCTCACTGCGTACGAAGCAGTAGTTCGTCGACTGGATGTCCGGCCTGAGCACACTGTATGGATGCAGGGAGGTGCTGGTGGCGTGGGCGGGTTTGCGATTCAGCTAAGCAAAAACATAGGTGCGACAGTAATCACTACGGCCTCAGGAGGAAATCATGAATTCGTAAAATCACTTGGAGCGGATTATGCTATCGATTACCACACTGAACACGTGGTTAACACGATCATGTCGATTACGAATGGTCGAGGTGTAGATCGAGTTCTCGGAGCCGTCGACGTAAACACAGCGAACGAAGGGGTTGAGGTTTTAAAGTTCAGAGGAGGAATCGCGTGTGTCGCCGGAATGCCAACAATCACGGATACCACATTTGCTGGTGCAAAGTCGATCCACAACATCGCCTATGGTGGTGCTCACACATCAACCAACCGATCCGCTCAATTTGACCTAGCCAATATGGCATCAGAAATGATCGCACTAGTATCCGATAAAAAGATCGATTCTATGATCGAACAGAAGATCACGATGGAAGAAATCCCACAAGGTCTCGCCCAGCTTGAGGGTCGTCATGTAAAAGGCAAAATCGTCGCTGAGTACGTTTGATCTCACCCTAAGAACATTGCTTAGTGGATAACCGAGTGGGTTATAAGATGATTCGGCAGGCCTCGACCAGACCGCCATCCGTTCCTGTTAAACTGCCTACTGCATAGCAAGGACTACCAAATTAATGCATGGCATTGAAACTCTTAAAAACAGGATACTCAAAAAAGAAAAAATCGTAGGAACATCTGTGAGGACATGGTCAACCCAGGATGATATCGAAGCCGCCATGTCCGTTTTTGATTATGATTTTTTGGCCGTGGATGCACAACACAGCCCGTTCAGTGAACACGATCTCGTAAATGTCTGCGACATAGCGAACAATATGGGGATACCGATTCAACTTAGAATCAAGCATGCCCAGCTCACGTTCCTCATAGGTAACCTCCTAGACCTCGGACCATCGATGATTGAAATTCCTCAGGTTGAGGATTTAACCACTGTAGGAGATGCGGTCAATAATTTTTACTATCCGCAAAAGGGTCGCAGGAGTTGGGGACCATCACGCAGCCCCCAGACACACGAATATCCCGACCGAATAACCTATGCTGAATGGTGGAATTCCCACGGCATACTATGGATGCAAATCGAATCACTATCAGCAATCATGCGGGCAAGGGAAATGGCGGAACTCGGCGCCGACGTTTTGTCATGGGGCCCGAACGACCTCACATTCAATCGAGAATCCCACCCCGATCATCCCTTAAAAACTGATGATGATTGCATAAAACAGGTGATTACTTCCCTGCAGGGAACCGAGACTACGCTTTGCCTGCGAACATATGGCGAGGAACAAATAGCTAAATACTCAGAATTTGGAGCCACCATGTTTCTTGACGAAAGCAACCTATTCAAAGCAATTAAATAAACATTTAATCCCGTGTGTCAAAACTACGACGTTTTGTTGTTCTACTTTAGATTCAACATACGATTCTCGTAAGACATTATTACCTGATCCGTAAGTTGCTAATTTCATATATCTATAAGTAAATCACACTGAGCGCGACACATTATCTACTTCTTCAAGTACCCTTGGCGCTCTTAGTGCGCTTACAAACGACCCGGAGGCACTAGCTCGTCATGAAACAAAATATCATCAGAGAGAAACTGAAAAACGGTGAACCTACACTCAGCACGCATATCCACAGCGTATGGCCAGCCGAAATAGAAGCCGTTGGTCACACAGGACTTTACAATTACGTGGAGTTCGTAGCCGAATACGGTCCTTCAGACCTTCATGATCTGGACAACATGTGCCGCGCTGCTGAACTGTTCGGCATGGGCAGTATGATCAAGATAGACCAGAGCCTCATGCCATTCCTGGCTCAGAGAGGCATAGGTGCAGGATTCGGAAGCGTGCTGTTCACCGATGTCAGGAGTATTGAGGAAGTACGTGAATGCATTACTGCCGCATTGCCAGATCATCCGGACCATAAAGGATTGTACGGTGTAGCAACAAGGCGGAATTCATATATGGGATACGGTGGCACTCAAGAATACGTCGACTCAATTGCCGATACAGTCCTAGCATTCATGATAGAAAAAAAGGGTGCAGTCGATAACCTTGAACAGATACTGTCAGAAGAGCGGGTAGAAATGGTTCAGTGGGGTGGAGCGGACTACTCAATGAACATCGGCCAACCTCGGAATATGAGTCATCCTGACGTAGTGGCTGCCAAGAAAAGGACTTTCGAGGTCGCAATCAGCATGGGCGTACCCCCGCGTGCTGAAATCGAATCGGCTGATGAAACCAAAGAATACTTGGATATGGGAGTTCGCCACTTTTCCGTAGGAACAGATATAACAATCCTCCACAATTACTGGAAGAAAGAAGGAGAGCAGATCGTCAGGGCGATTGAGGGAGAATAGTTAAGCCATATCACTATTTGAATCAATGGGTTTTTTCGCAATAACAGTCGATTCTTTCTTCTACGGCATTCCAGATGCCGTAGACCACGAAGGCCAGCCGTCCCACGCTTCACTGTATGTCAAACGCGTTTGATTAGATCCGTCGGCATTCATTACGAAAATTTCGATAAATCCATCGCGGTCAGAGTCGAATACTATATTTGCACCGTCCGGAGACCATGACGGGGAGCTATCCCAAAAATCATTGTAGGTAAGGCGTTCTAGGTTCGACCCATCCGCGTCCATTAGATAAATCTCATGGTTTCCGTCACGATCAGATTCGAATGCTATCTTCGATCCATCCGGAGACCATGACGCTGAACTATTCCAGGCGTCGCCAGACGTAAGCCGCATCTGATTAGAACCATCGACGTTCATTACGTGGATATCCACGTAGGTTCTACCGTCGTAAATCCTGTCAGAGTTAAATGCAATCCTAGAACCGTCTGAAGACCAATCGGGTAAGATCTCCCATGGATGGCTATAAGTGATACGTGCTTGATTCGAACCATCAATATTAATAATGTAGATCTCTTCATTACCTGCACCGTCCGAGTTAAAGGTAATCTGCGCTCCATCGGGAGACCATGATGGAGCGCTATCACCAGCAAGGGTATTTGTTAGACGTATCTGTTTAGACCCGTCGGCATTCATCACGTAAATTTCAGCGTTACCATCCCTATCCGAACTGAACGCTATCCTTGAACCGTCTGGAGACCATGATGGGGAGATGTCCTGTGCGTCGTTATATGTGAGACGCGTTTGATCAGATCCATCTGTATTCATAACGTAAATTTCCGTGTTTCCGTCACGATCAGATTCAAACACGATCATGGAACGGTTTCCACTAAACGGGGTTTTAGGAGTCAAAGGCGATATTTCATTAGGGTTATTTTCTAAATAACTACATGACACAAAACTACCGAAGAGTAGGATCGCGATCGTTGAACTCATTAATATCTTGGTTAACGTGCCCTGCATTTACACCTCTGAAGTGCCATAGCCTGTAACCACCAACGCCAGGTTATCTCCCTCAATCAATAGATGTTCCTGATTCCGTTATTGGCTGTTCGGAAGGGAGGATAGGAGTGACCATTGTAAGTAGTGCAGGCAACACCAGTATCGATGCCGTTAATGCCAACGCGATCATGGTTCCGGTCAGAATTCCATATGACGAAAACATAGGCATAGGGGCAAATCCCATCACAGCGAACCCGCCAATGGAAGAACCCGCCGAAGCCATTAGGGCCATACCGGTTCCTCTGGCAGCTTTACGGGCCGCATCGGACGGAAGGATAGATCTATTCATCTCCTCCCTGAAACGTTCGGTCATATGGATCGAATAATCAATCCCTACGCCGATAGACACAGCACCAATCGTGGCAGTCACGAAATTGAGGTCAAACCCAAAAACATGCATTATTCCGTAAAGCCAGATAACAACCAGCCCGATAGGAATTACAGTCACTACTGCAAACCTGAATGATCGCATAGCAAACACTAAGACAATCAAGGCCACGCCTGCCGCTATCGGAATAGACCTTTGCAAGGAGGAAGTGGTGGCCTTCAATCCTTCATTTCGGGTAAACGCTGAACCGGTGAGACCATAAGATTCAATAGATGAAATTGTTGTAAGTGGATCTAAATCACTACTCAAACGTTCAAATGCCTCGCCAACGTTGCTCTGTTGGCGGGTGCCCGGAAGTAAGACAGTAATACGTATAAAGTCTTTACCCTCGAAACGACGATAAACACTGGCCACTCTATCGGAGTTGTATATAACGTCACCGTCCGAGTTATAAACACCCTCTGCAACAGCCAGTTCCAAGGCAGCTCGAATTCCGGATGTCGTATCGGGCAAACCATTGCCATCTGCATCAGTGATTTCAATGCCAGTTACAGTTAACGCCCGTTGCCGAGCAAAATCCGACTCGGTATTGTGGCGAATAATTGCTAGCGGATCCGGAGGCAGGTAACGAATTGTTCCATCACTGTGACGAGCCAGTGTTTGATTAGTCTGTAAGTTTTCATACAACGACGTCAGTGCATCAATTGTCGACTGATCAGCAAGATTACCGGATATCAGGATAACGGCCGGTTCTCCGCCTCGTTCACCTAAGTGTTCGTCTGTTTTATCCAGACTTACGACAAAGTCTGAACTGGAAGAGAAAAAATCTTCTGCGTCAAACGTCGAATCCAGACGAATCGCCATTAGCAAAGCCACAACTGTAATTACTGTCGTGACCGACAATACTGCGATTCTGTATCTGACAACCGACTCAACTATGTATTCAGAAAACCGCGCCGCAACTGGGTATCCAGTTTCATTGACTGCCATCTTGTTCTCATTAGAGCGTGCAAAACGCTTGCCAATAAAGAACGGGACCACTATCAGCAAGATAAATACAACCGACAGTAACGTCAAACCAATCAGTGTGCTGAGTGCGATCATAATAATGATGGCAGAGCCGGCACCTACGGTTATACCCAACCCTCCTAAAATTCTCAACCATCGATTCAATTTTGCGGATATAGGTAATTCAGCCGCGTTTTCTTCAGCTCGACTAACAGCAAGGGGAACAACTAGCCCGAGTACGATGAATGCGGATGCGACAGCAATGCCGGCAGCAAATCCAAAATGAACAACAGCTTCGATTCCTGAGGACGTATTGGAAAGAAATGCTATTGAGTCACTCGCGAAGGCAAGGATCAAAGCACCACCAACTCCTGTGATACCGAGTCTAAAAGCGTGGACGGGTACGTTACCTAAACCTTTTTCCTCCTGATATCTGCGAATAGCATGAACGGCAAAATCGACACCTAAAGAAATCATTGCAATTGGAACAATGAGGTCATTAATAAGACCACTTTTGATCCCAATTAAGGTTGATATCCCTTTTAGCCATATGATCAGTGCTGCTAGTCCAACACTAGTGAACGCCACGGACCAATAGGAACGTAATGCGATTCCGACTATTGCCAACGCTATGATTGCAGTTAGTGTGATAAAGATTCCAGCCTGCTGGCCTTGTTCTTCAGATTCCAGATTGACGTCTATAGCTATGGCCCAGATTTGGAAACTGACCTGTTTTCCTCTGAGAATATCTTGTACCTTACGACTGAACTCTTCTTTATTTAACGTGGCTTCATCGCCAGTGAGGTTTATCGATAATGCACCACCCCCGAGCTTTTCGTTATCGGCGAAAACATTGAATATCAGTGCTGGTGCAGTCCACCAAATGATCTCCTGTCCGAACAGCACCTTCACTTCACTGGTGGCTTTTACAGATATATCGTCTCTCAACCCCGACGTTTGAGAGTTCGAAAAGAGTAAATGAATAGCAAATTTCACCTGCTCATCCGATGCCTCGGAAAGAGTTGTGGAAAGTAAAGGATGCTGGCGAAGTACTTCATCCACAGCATTTGCGAGAGAGGTAACGCCGGAAACCTGCCTGGCACTCTCGCTATCGTAATAGCTAAAAAGATAAGACTGAACATCTAACCCAACTACGGCCAGATCACCGTCCTGATCTTCGGCAATAAGGTTACTTTGATTGACTAGCAGTTCATGAAGATCCGATTGTTGGAGAACATCTCCATCCCTAGCCTCGACTACTAAGCTAATGACGTGAACCGGAGATTCAAAAACATCGTCGATTTTGCTCTGCACATCAAACACTTCGCCCGCAGGATTCTGAGACGCCTCAGGAGGAGTGGGCAGTAACACAATCGGAAGAACTAACAGTAAAGTAACCACAAGTGTTGCGGTCAAAATTGCCGTCGAAAATCGATCTAGAAAATTCGCAAGCTTTGAGATGTATGGCGAAGCAAATTTATTACTAGTAGACAACATTCGGGTCAAATCGATGCATATATTTAGTCTGTGGTGTAACCGTTTTCATCTACAACGCGTTCAGATGGTTTCAACCCGGATTTCGTAGTAAATTCCACCCGATTACCTTCTGGATCAGATACGTAGAATGCTCTTTGGCCATCTGCTCGCTCCAAGGGCCCTTTTGTGATCTCATATCCAGCTTCCCGCATTGCTATCAGGGTCTCATCAAAATTCTCAACTTCAAATGCTGTATGGATATTTGGAGCGTTATCATCTTGTCGCTGCACGAGATGGACCATAGTCCCATCCGATGCCTGCATCCAAATTAGTCCATCACCTGATTCTTGGGATGGAATAACTTCTAGGCCAAGCAGGTCTCTCCAAAAACCGAGAGCTCTGATTCGATTCCTAATGGGCATAGATTGATGGTTTATTGTGTTTATTTTAACTTTTGTCATTTTGTTTTAGTTACGAATGATTACTGAAATTCCTCTTGGTCAGCTGAGTTTTCCATGTGCCGTATCAAGCGCTTCGTGGCAAAACTCTGCTACTGCGCGTGGCATATAACCCGGCTCTCGTGACTGCTGTACGCTTACCTCGGCAAACACAGGCATGTCTTCTAAATTGTTTGATCTGAGTGCCGAAAAAAATCCGGTTATATCAATGCCGCCGGCTCCCGGCAAGCAAAACTTAATTTGCTCACCCACTTTTTCACCATCCTTGATGTGAATCATCGATGCATACGGAGCACAAAGATCAACGCTATGAACCATATCGCTACCTTCAACCACGAAATGTGAAATATCAAGATCTAGTTTTAGATTTGGATGGGCTGTCTGCTCCATCATCCAAACAGCCTTTTCAGGTGTCTCAAAATCAGTCCCTGCATGAGCCTCGATGGCAATAACCACATCATCTACCGCAGCCATGTCTGCAAGATTAAGAAAAGCATCGCGTATTTGGTTTTTGCCTGAATTCCAAGGGGGTGCTGAATGACCGGGAGTTGTGGTAACCAATATAGGTGAGTCGTCAAAATGTAGGCGCTGAGCTATCTCAAATTTTTTCTTCGTTAGATCGTACATAGCTACCCGATCATAGTATGGAGCACAGACGTCTATATTCCCGAAAATAATTGGAGATGGAAAACCAAGATCCTTTACTAGCCTGACAAGGTCCTCCTGTTGGTTTGTTGAAAAATGAGTAGGAGAGGACGGCCATTCTTCACTGACACAAATTTCGAGCGCGTCATATCCGGCTTCGCTAATGATCTTTACTGATTCAAATGGATCGACCATTTTCAGAGCATATGTTGAATATCCAAATTTAAACGCCAAAATTCCTCACTTCAAAACTCAAGTACGATGAGACAACAATAATCGAATTATCGCCCTTGATAAGGCATTGCTCGAGTAGGTTTTTGCTATATCCCTGATCTGGCAGTACCCAGTACATCTCGATTAATTAGATTTTCCGGAATCTCTCCATTCAAAACTCTTACGACTTCTGCGGCAGTACGTCGCTCAAGCTCAAGCGTCGAAGCCTGAGAAAAAAACGCGGTATGCGGCGTGATGATCACGTTTTCTTGAGTCATAAGTGCGCTGGAAGGATCTGGTGGAGTCGGCTCAACGACATCAAGCCCTGCTCCTGCAATATGTCCAGTTTGGAGAGAAGCCGCTAAAGCGTCTTCATCAATCAGACCACCTCGCGCACAGTTGATCAGAATCGAACCAGGTTTCATCTTTGCCAACTGAGGAGTGCTGATCAAATTTTCAGTTGATGGGATCAGTGGAACGTGTAGCGATATGAAATCAGATTCTCTTAGGAGATCGTCAAATGAAACGGCACTAACACCATCTAGTTGTACCCCTGGCTTGATAAGTGGATCATAGGTAAGAATGTTCATACCAAACCCAACTGCTTTATTTGCCAAAGAACGCCCTATGCGACCGAAACCGACGATACCAAGGGTTGCTCCTCGAGTGCGATGCATAGGCTGATTTAGTACGACGGAGTCCCAACCTCCTGATAAAACTGATCGAGTATGTGGGCCCAAACGACGATTCAACGCCAAAATCATCCCAAGGGCATGATCAGTAACCTCGTCCATACAGTAGTCAGGGACGTTGGTTACAACAATTCCAAGCTCTGTAGCTTTTGGTATATCGACGTTGTCCACACCAATGCCATATCGCGCCGCTATCTTGCAGTTCGTCGCAGACTCTAGAACCTGCCCAGTAACCTGAGCGAAACAAAACATGATCGCATCTACGTCAATAGCCAGAGCAACAAGAGTTGCCTCCGAGTCATCAGGAGCAACGACAAGTTCAATTCCCGCAGCTTCTAGGACCTCTCTTTCAGGATCGGTAGAAGGCCAGACATAATCAGTTATAAGCACTTTCGAATTCATGGGTCAGAATGATACCTGCCATCGAAATGAAAAACCTACATTTCCTGCGAAATATAACAGCAGTCTACGAAACGATATTCTCCATGGGCTTAAACATGCATCCCTCCACAAAAAAATCGAAAAAATCTGGTGCCGTTTCGAGCTCGATGTGTTGCACGGTAGTAGCGAGTTTTTCGATTTCACGACGTTTACTGGTCGATAACAGCATTATCACAGCACCCTCCAGGGATACATTCCCCACTTTCTGAACTTTTTCGATCGGTACGTTCGCAATGAATCCAATGTCAATCGCATTCGATTCATTTACATAATTAGCGAATCCGCCGGCCAAGTAAAGTTTTTCAAAACTGTCAGTAGGTAATCCGTATTCACGTAATACAATCGCCTGTCCACAATAATTTGCTGCTTTTGCTTGGGCCAGAGCCGAAATATCGGACCTTGACAATGTTAAACCGTTATCTTCAGAGAATTCGTAGGATCCAGAACCATCAGAAAACTTTCCAAGCTCATCCATGAGATTGACACGTCGAAGTTCAGCGAGTAAATCGATGAGACCAGACCCACATATTCCTACGGGAGGTGCGTCACCTATAACATCCTGTGATACCACTGAGCCTTGATCATCAATCACGATTTTTTCAACGGCTCCATCGTATCCGGGCATTCCATAAGTTACTTGCCCTCCTTCGAACGCAGGCCCGGCGGGACAGGAAGCAGCATATAATTTTTCACGGTTGCCAATGACCACTTCGGTGTTAGTGCCGACATCGACAAGTATCACCGGCTCGATCTGATCTTCGATACCCAGCGCCAATATGTCAGCAGCAGTGTCAGCGCCAATGTGTGATGCTATTAGAGGTCCACCGTATGCTATTGCTTTGGGGTGTATTCTCAAACCAAGTCCGGAGGCGGAAGTGGTAAGTGCGGTAGTTACTCTTTCACCAGCTTTGAATTCCTCTTCTACCAATGACTTGTACGGACGTGTCCCAATACTTTGCACATCTATACCAAAAAAAAGGTCACGCATCGTCGTATTACCAACGGCAACGATCTCAAATATTTGCCGGCGCCTGATATTTAGTATGCGTACCATCTCTCCAATTTCAAAGTTGATCGAAGAGACGATGACCGATTGAAGTTCCCCTGAATCTGGTCCGCCATCATATGAGATGCGATTCATAACATCACTTCCACCAAAACGTTGAGGATTTTCAAAAGAAGCTGTGTACTCAATTTCACCTGATTCCAGGTTCACCAAGTTCAAAACAACTGTTGTAGTTCCCAGATCAGCCGCTATGCCATAAATCGCACCGGTATATCTGTCAACAGTGACTGGACCTTTCGGGCTATCAAACACGACGTCCTGTTCGAATCTCGTATACGAAGGCCGTAACGTAACGTCACGTTTGAGACCCGAAGTAAGAATTCTGGGCTGACGACGCAGGATCGCAAATTCAATTTCAGCAGACTGGTCAGCCACGAATGCTTGACACGCAAGCCGGTAATCACCCCTCAAAAATTTCTCAGAGGTTGTTTGAGGAGTAATAGCCTCTGCACCCTTACGGATTTCTACGATGCACTCATGACACTCCCCAGTTCGTCCACAGGAAGTAGGGACTCTCACGGAAAGTGAATCGGCAAAATCAAACAGCGACTCACCTTTTTCGGAGTCAAGCTTTTGAGAGTTGAGATAAACAGGACTCAAATTAATATCGCCTCGGGGTCTAAAAGCACACTTACTCTAATGTGTACCTCCCCATAATTTCCGCCAACCACTTAAAGCGCATTGAAGGCCGGTTGAGCGCTAGTTATCCCACGCATCTCGATAATCAATCAAATCACTGCCGGCGCAGGCCGGGAGCGCTGTAGGATCAGTTGTGAAAAATTGGTTGCGACACCCGAACTTCGCAGTGCAGCGACTATCAGCATTCTTATACAGGCAGCGAGTCTGCATCACTTCATCGGCTGTGACCGCAATATCTTTGTAAATACTGTAAAGGCGATTCAAACTAGTCCGAGCTCGTTCAGCATCCACTGGAGAACGCTCTTTCCGAAATCGTTTTTCAGCCATGAGATCTCCAGACTCTACTGATACCCACGGTTAACTAGACTGTAGTTCTTTCAAGAGGACAATCAACTCTTTTGCTTTATCGACAGCTTCCACAGCATTGTCACCGTAAGCATCAGCACCCATTTCATCAGCAAAATCCTGCGTAACGGGTGCTCCACCGACCATAATTCTAACTTCGTCGCGCATACCCATATCTTCAAATGTGGCAATCGTACGACCCATGTTTGGCATCGTCGTCGTCAGAAGAGCCGACATCCCCACTACCTGAGCCTCATGCTCCTCAACTGCGTCAATAAAATCCTCAGGAGACGAATCAACGCCTATATCGTGGACAACAAACCCAGCACCACGAAGCATCATGATGCAAAGGTTCTTACCAATGTCATGCAGATCCCCTTTAACGGTTCCCATGATCACCACACCTGCCGGTTCTGCCCCGGATGCTGACAGTATAGGCTCGATATGACCCATACCGGCCTTCATCGCACGAGCGGCCACCAGAACCTCCGGTACAAATATCAGATTATCCCGAAATTTCACACCCACAATTGACATGCCATTCAGTAAACCATCATCAAGCAGTTGATTTGCTGAGAAACCTTTTTGTAAAGCTTCTTGAGTGATCCGGTCAACTTCAGTATTGTTTCCGACAATCAACTCGTAGGCCATCTCCTGCATCATCGGCGCAGTGGGTTCAATGGACTCGGAAATGTGCTTATGTTCGCCCGGATTAGTTACGTATTCTAATTCTCGGGCCAGGCCTTCATGAGTGATCGGCATTAATTATCTCGAATTGTATTTATCAGCTTCCTAAAAAACGGTCAGGACTGTGTTCATATGGTCAGTGCCGACCATTCATTGTCTCATCAGATCAAAAGAAAATGAACCAGAGTTTGTTAATCAATCTATTCAAAAGTTCAATTGTCACCACGTTCCGCTACCCAATCTTCGATAGCGAGCGGTATCTCAAGCAGATTCTCAAGTTTGGTCTTTAAGGGGATAGCACACTCAGGTGCTATGAGCTGCACCCCAGCATCGAGTGCGGCGTTTACTTCGGCCCTGACCTCTGCGGGTCCTCGGGCATAAAGGGTCGTAGGGTTATTGATATTACCAACCAAACGTATCTTGCCATTGACGGCTGCCATTGCTTCAGATGGATCGTTTTTGGAATCAAAATGGAATGCCGCCATTCCCGTTTCGGCAATATATGGCATCCGATCTACGGTAGACCCACATATATGGAGCATGATCGGGACCGAAAGCTCCTCCTCAAGCTCTTGATGCATTTCAAGGAGAAAACGTTTGTAATACTCACCACTGACGAGATCGCCCGTAGCATGGTCCGGCAAAGTCAGTACATCAGCTCCTGCATCAATCTGGGCCTGACCATATAGTATTGTCGCCTCCTTCAATGCATGTAAGGCCTTCATCGTTTCGTCAGGATCGTCGACGGTGCCCAATAAAAATGGTTCGACACCGAACACGTGGTAGGCCAGAGTCCAAGGCCCCATTGTCTTGCCAACGATCGCCACTTCATCTCCATATTCTTGTTTAAGTATGCTGATCGAGTCGGTAATGGCCTTGGTGTCTCGATGCTCAAGGAAGTTTGATGGAATCCTTACGTCAGATGAACTTTTCCAAATCGGATTCGACATTCTGACAGTAGGCCAGTTGTCCTTCTGCTCCCATTGCATGTCACAACCGAGTGCGGAGGACTCTTGAATTATGGAAAAGTACGGTGAAATCGCATCGAACCCAAGTTCTGTATAACCCGTTGCGGCCAATCGCGCGCTGAGTTCACCGTCGCGGTGCGCATCCGGAAATGAGGCGCCGACGAGATCCATGAGTTCAACAGTCGCAACGTTAGTCGGATTGCAAACCGGTGGACGATCAACAGTTTCTCCTGCCAGTGCAGCCATAACCCGTTGCCGGGAGGTCATTTTTTCAAGTGTGGGTGACATAAGTTCTTTACGCGTCCAATCTATTAACTTTGAGCGAAGCCGAGGGTCTGAGTGTTCATCTGACCGGCAAGTTCATCTTGTTCAAGTTTCGCTTCAACCGCACTTACGTTTCTTGCCAATGGAAGAATCAAGCGGGCGAAATTATCGTATTTCCTACCATCTTCAAAAGAAAATTTATCTTTATCCACCCGCTCGCAATTGGAATATCTGATGAACCCGCCTACGGCTGCCCTGACACGCATTTCCGCACGTTCAGATTCACCTTCGGTCGATACGGTGTAGACGTATTTATCACCCTCTTGGGCGCCTGTTATAACGAAAGTTAATTTTGTTTTAGTGTCTGGGGCAGTTATTGTTCCAGTAGGGACTGCCAGCGCAGGATCTTTCTCTACCGCTCCAATGAACATAAATCGCAATGCACGATCCATGTATAAGTCGGAAATCAGTCGAAGTTGGTCGTTGGTGCCCTCTACAGCCTCTACATCACCTAACTGGGTGCATCTGTCCCGTATCTGCTCTATCCGAGTTTCAACGCCAGGCAATTCGCTGTATGAAAAAACCGTTAGTACACCCGACTTGATAAAAAGACCCACGGACACTTGATGAAAATAGGGGTCGATTGAAACCAACTCAATACAGTTACCAAGTTCTTTCACTCGACTGGCTACTTTTGATTGTCCTGCCGACGATCGCATCGTTTATCTCTCCAAACCCGTTACTTATTTGTCTGTGAAAATCAACTACCTAGCTTTTACAGATTGTACTAATGAACTAATGTGTTCAGCAGTAGTACCGCAACACCCACCGAGAATGTTTATTGGAAGGTCTGCCAACCTTCGATAATGTTTGGACATGAACTCAGGCGTTTCTAGATAGCACGTTTCGCCTCCACGAATTACCGGCAAACCGGCATTAGATTGCACGACTAAGTATTTGTCAGTGGTTGCTCTCATCATTGTCGCTATCTCAACCATGCGCTCAATACCATTCCCACAATTGGTCCCAACTACGTCGGCGCCAGCTTGCAGCAATCCCTCGACTGCTTGTTCAGGAGTAACTCCCATCATCGTGAAATATCCGCGAGGACCCTTGTCGAATACCATGGTCGACATTACCACCAAATCGGTATTTTCTTTGGCCGCACGAACTGCTATCGCTGCTTCTTCAATCGCGAGTTGTGTTTCGATCATGACAGCATCCGCTCCACCAGCCTCAAATGCCGTAGACATTTCTGCGAAAGTGTCATAAAGGTCATCTTCAGTTACATTGCCGAGAGGTTCGATAAATTCTCCAGTTGGCCCAATAGAACCAGCTACGTACTTTCCTGCCTGGGCTACAGAGCGAGCATGCTCCGCTCCTAAGTGGTTTAATTCAAATACGCGATCGCCGGCTCCGTATTTCTCCAACATGAACTTGTTTCCACCAAAAGTATTGGTCAGTACGATGTCTGAACCGGCATCGAAATATTGCTTCGCCATTCCCTGAATAATTTCAGGCTCATTTGCATTCATCAGCTCGGGGCTACCGCCTGGTTCTAAGCCGTGCTGCTGCAAATACGTCCCGGTGGCTCCATCGAACACCAGTATTTCGCCTGTGGAAAGGCGGTCAAGTATCCCAACATCCCCATTATTAACTTGCAAATGATTTCTCCCGGGTATTTAAATACAACGTCACCTGGATATAAGCACTAACTTTGTCACTAAGAACTTGACCAGTTATCGATTGAACCCGGTTGAACGTCACGCGATCCGTTTTTTTGCAACTCCAGGATTCTTCTTACGAAATTTTCAGGTATCTGCTCGAGTTTTCCAGCGACGGACTCTGCTGAATCAGCAGCTGATGCATCATGCTCAAGATATGGACCGAACTGCCAACCTTCCAGGTATTCGTCAGTCCCCTGACTACCGTCTGACATTGCGACAACGTCCACTGCCTGCTGAAAGCGTTCATCAAGCTGACGAGTAACACGATTATTAGCATCTTCTGCCTGAACTTGAACGGGTATTTCTTTCCAGTACATCACCCGAACGCGCGCCATTTTCAAGTCTCCGATACTGACCAAATTTATTGACAAATGGAAAATTCTGATCAAGGACATGACAATCCTAGCATCGAGGTACCGCTTGCAACGACGATAACGTGCAAAGAATCAACTTCACATATATGCTCCTGTCACTGCTATAACAGATAGGCAGGCCTCCATTAGTTGAAATACAGCAATATTATTGGTGTTAGTGTTCCGTCAATACCGATTCACTGTTCTCGCAGATCATCAGGGTGATCATATTTGAATTCAAAAGTTTCAGAAAAACCTATACAGATTGTTGTGCCTGACGACTATCCTCCAGTCTTCGCCGACTCAGCCGCCCTAGGTCGTTTAAACAGATTGTCGGGCATTAAAGTTGAGTCCTATACGGACCGACCGCAGAACCCTGAGGAGTTAATCCATAGGATGACTGGCGCTCACACAATAATATTGGCTCGAAGTAATACACGTCTCACTAATCACGTACTTGAATCGACTGCGCCAGATCTCAAACATATTGCACTCTTGGGAACCGCAACTGATCATGTTTCTTTGGAAGCAACACGCCGGCTCAGTGTGGTTGTGACCAACACCCCCAATTCTTCGACGGTTGCTGTCGCCGAGCATGCTCTGGCACTTCTGTTTTCCCTTGCCCGAAAGATTCCGCAGCTTGACCAGCGAGTCAGGCTCGGAGAATGGCCAGGCGGTCAACTCACCCAACTTGCGGGAAAAACTTTGGGTATCGTAGGTACAGGTTTAGTTGGAATTCAGTTAGCGCTAATCGCTGAAGGCGTGGGAATGAGAATTCTTGTCAATTCGCTCAGTGAGTCGGCCAAGGAAGGTGACAGCTCAAACCGGACAGAAGTAAGTTTTTCAGAACTGCTAGAAAATTCAGATGCAATTTCTGTTCACGCAAGGTTGACCCCGGAAACCCGAATGATGTTCGGAGCATCTGAATTCTCAAAAATGAAACCGACAGCATTATTCATTAACACAGCGCGTGGCGACTTAGTAGATTCAGGCGCTTTGGTGGAGGCGCTGTCGAATGAAACCATCGCAGGTGCAGCGCTCGATGTTTTCAGCAGCGAACCACTCAACTCACAATCAATGTTAACTCAACTTCCAAATCTGATTTTAACCCCGCACATCGCGTCGAACACAAATGAAGCACTGATCGTCTCACTAAATATGGTCATCGACAACGTAATCAATTTCATTAACGGCGAGGAAGTCCCGAGTATCAAACTAAGCCATTTGAATGGTGGATCTACTTCCTAAAATGCCCTGCAAGCAGACCAATAAACGTTGACACTGTAAAGTAATACTCCTAACATCTTCGTTGTCCCTGTCAGGGAACGGTTGTCGCGTCAGCGGTTCTTCGCCGAATTTTCGGTAAGGGATCCTAGTGATGACAGTCATTCCACGGAGACAATAAAAGTATGACGTGGTGACCGGATGATTCTGGTTTCAAGATCAAATCCCGAGCGGGGTGTTGCACGTCTTGAGGAGAAATAATTTGTTTAAGTTAAGCAAGACTAAGTTCACCGTCGGACTTCTTCTAAGTTTGGCCATGACTGCTGTCATCGCCTGTGGTGGTACTGAAACCGTCACAGTCGTCGAGACAGTCGTTGTCGAAAAAGAAGTCCAGGTGAAAGGCGACACAATCGTTGAAAAAGTCGTCGAAACTGTAAAGGGCGACACCGTTACAGTGGAAAAGGAAGTACTAGTTGTTGCGACCGCCACGGCACAGGCAGCGGCACCCGCAGCAGCACCTGAAGAGCTAATTAAGGCTCCGTCCACTTCCACTCCCGCTGGCATCGCAGTTATAGCCACGGGCGGTTCAACACTGGGCAGTGAGAATGGCCGTGGAGCCAACCAGTCATGTGATTGTCTAAAGAATCTCGGTATCGGAGAAACTCTCTTCCGACGAGCACCTGACGACAGCCACCTTCCGTGGCTTGCAACTGATTTCACTATAGCTAGTGACCTTTCAAGCGCTACTGTAACGATCCAGTCCGGCGTACCATTCCA
>Ga0187833_10001492_pt1 | contig 26700 bp, 22 predicted proteins | sample ETNtaG_37_FD_167968 | JGI IMG/M metagenome (GOLD analysis project Ga0187833, IMG submission 167968) | Marine microbial and viral communities from oxygen minimum zone, Eastern Pacific Ocean - ETNP2014_SV_400_PacBio MetaG (Illumina Assembly) | ecosystem: Environmental > Aquatic > Marine > Hypoxic...
TCGGATGAAGATGCCGACCGCCACTTGAAAGAGGAAGGAACGGATTAAAATGTCTGTAATAACGATTGATGGACATATAGGCGCAGGTGGAATTGAATTGGGTAGGAGTTTAGCGCGAGCGATGGATTTTGATTTCGTCGACAGGATTGCCCTTCCGCGATCAACCGCTGGTGCCCACTCTAGGAATATTAATAGTTTTGGAGATCGTTTCTGGGTGTTTGTCGAGCGCGCTGTTTCGGGCATGGCCCTCGGAAACGCAGTTGGTGATCCGTACTTTAATGTCCCTGAAGATCTTCTTCTGCCATTAACTTGGGATAGTGACGGTCCTATAGCCGCACACATGAAGGATTTTCACCCGGTTAGTGTCGACGGGGTTTTCGATCTTGGGAATAGTGTTCTGGTTCATCGTGCGGGATGTGTTGAGGCTGGGGATCGTAGTGCCTTGAAGGTTGGGTTATTTGCTTCATGGGGAGATCGTGTCACACGCGTTATGAAGAGGGAGGGATTCAAATTGGTTTCTGATGCTGAGTACACTATAAAACGGCGCGAAAATCTCCAGCGAGAGTATTTTTCAGATATTCATGGTGCTCAACCTGATGATCGCAATCTTTACGACATATCGATTGACACAAGTTTGGAAAATATTCCAGCGGCTTCAATAAAAGTGGCGAAGTTCGCTCGACATGTTATGGCTCTTCAAACTGCTTGATTATTGGCTAAGTATTTGATGGTCAGGGATTGTCTGATACTTCTGTTTATGTACCGAGAGCATAATTGACTTCATGCTAACCAAATATGTCAGACAAATAATGACATCCCCGGTAGTAACGATTACTGCTGACCGGCCTGTTTCCGAAGCAGCTAAAACCATGCTCGAAAATAGCATTGGATCGGTAGTTGTGATTGATGCCGAAGGCATGTTTATCGGGTTACTTTCCGAGTCCAAATACTTGCCTGAAGAAACTGTATTGCCTTTTCTTCGCCAATCAGTTTTGCGTCTTCTGGGTAGTGAACTGGGCGACCCTGAAAATATTGAAGAAGTGATACATAATACGCGGAACACTCTTGTCGGAGACGCTATGCAATCAGATCCCAGCACCGTTACATCTGATATGCATTTAGCTGATGTTGCCAAGATTATGGTTTCTGGAGGGAATCATCATTTGCCTGTGATTGATGATGGCGTACCGGTGGGGATGATTTCTCGTCACGACCTCTTGGCGTTGTTTGCAGATTCTGACTAATTCACTTCCTGCATTCCAGTGAGTTTAAGACTGCCCTCTTTGATCTGGTCTGAGATGTCATTCAAGTCCTTTGGGCTTTCTATGCTGGCCCAAGTGCTATCGGAGTGGTAGGCAGCCAGGCGTCCTTCGTCTGCAAGATCCCGGAATGTTGTCGTTTCATGATCACCTAAATCCGGTAAAAGTGATTCAATCTGCCGGTCGAAAAGGTACACGCCAGCATTGATCCAAAACGGCAGGCGTCCTTTTTCAGTGAATTTGGTCACGATGTTTTCGTCATTGGATTCAACTATTCCATATTGGCTGTTGTATGGAACCAACATGATTGTGCCTATTGCGCCTGTTTTATGATGCAGATCTAGGATAGGAGCAAGTGGCTGGTTTGTGATGATGTCGCCATTGGCTACGAGTACATTTGTTGCATTATCTGGTGCCAGCGAAAGTCCTTGTTTGAGTGCACCTCCACGACCCAGTGGTGTGTCCTCAAATGAGTAGTGTGCCGTTATGCCGTGTTTTGCTCCATTGTCAAAGTAGCTCTGAATCATCTCGCCCTTGTAGCCACACAGGAATATCACATCAGTTACTCCTTGCGATCGCATCCAATCAACCTGATAGCTAATTATTGGCTTGCCGTTGATTTCAACCATGGGTTTTGGGCGATTGTTCGTCAATGGACGTAAGCGCTCGCCCCTTCCACCCGCGATGCTAAGGGCGAAAAATCGGTCACTCATTGGTTATCCTCAAGTGAAATTGCTATCAGTGCTAAGAAGGTTACCAGTAGTTACAAGTTCGTCAGAGCTTATTTGCCGCCATATCATCAGACTAACAATTCACCATTACGCGATAGAATCAGCGATTCTCCCCAGCAGGCCTTGCATCTCCTTGCGATCACTAATCTGTTCATTTGAGTCGAACACGCCTCTGGATGGGTAGGTGCCTGGTGATTGGACCACGACCAAGTCTAGAGACGGGCAGACCCATATGTGTTGGTTGCCTGTCCCGCTTGCTGCGAAGGAAACCGCTGGAAGGTCTGGCCAGACTTGACTTTGATCGTTGCACCAGAAACCGAGGCCATATACGTGTCGTTCCACTGGTTCGTTGACAATGATTTCATCTGATACTTTGGTTGCCTTGTCTATCCAATCAGCCGGGACTATTTGAACACTGTTCCAATTACCACGATTTAGCCATAGCCAGCCCATTCTTGCCATGTCACGAGGTGTCATCTGATAGACCGTCGTGTAGCCGAAAACCTCTATTCGGGCCTGGGGTTGCATCTCAAAGTTTTTATATACCCAAGACCATGAACCTTCGATCGGGTTTCGTATTTTCCATTCGGTAAGCGTTCTAAAACCTGCGCCTTGATGGGGATTGGCAGTTTTATACAAAGAGTACGCAGATGCTACGGCGTGTGTTAATACGTTCATGCCGAAAGTCTGGTAGTTGAATACTTGTCCGGGAGCTTCACCAGGTTTCATGTAACCGGAGATATTTCCGATCAATTGCCTGAATGTGATTTCTTCGTTATCAGCAAAAGCGTAACGTCCCTTTTTCGGTCCTTGATCGGGTGCTACTTCGAGCATCTCAGGATAATAGTCAGCAACTCTGTCATGTTCTGAGCGAATTATGCCTTCTTCAATTGCAATGCCAAGAACGGATGAAAAAGTTGATTTGGATGCTGATGCCTGTGAGGCCCGCTTTGATGGGTCGATACCGAAATTCCATTCAGCAACAATTTTTCCATGTTTTGCGATCAATATTCGGAAAGGCCTGTTTCCTGACTGTTCAACTTGAAATTTCCTGGCTTTATCCAGCCTGGTTCGATCCATGCCTACTTCATCGGGCTCCGAAACTTTCCACTCTTTACCGGGGAATGTTTTCTTATCTTCTTGTGTCACCAACTGCTTGTCTCAGATCTTCACATTTGAGTAGGCTGTGTTTATAGAAGTTCTGATTGTTTTTGACATTTCATGTAATCGATAATTGTTTTTCGTTTCAGGTTGAAAACGGTTCGTTACGTAAGCAACTGATATGTTGTTCGTTAAGCTCGCCCAACTTGTACATGTTCCAAGCCCGCCGTGTCCAACGGTATCGCTATTGTTTGAACTGGCGTACTGATTAGGAGGATCAGAAGGCAATCTCACACCAAGTCCGACGCGTGAGTATGCACCTGACGTTCCATCAAGGCCTTCTGCTTTTACTGAAGTTACTTCTGATATAACTTCTTCGTGTAACCACCGAACACCGTTCATGACCCCTTTGCCGGATATAGCAGCATAAAATTTTGCAACATCACTTGCCGTTGTAATCATTGAACCCGCAGGCATTGATACTTGTGCTCTCAGTATTAAATCCATGTTGTTTGCGATTTCTTTGTCATCCCACTCATTACTTATTTCAAGAGGGACTACGCGTCCAAACTCAACAGGTTCGAGAGTATATGCCGTGCTTTTTAAGCCGAGCGGCAGGGTGACTTCTCTCTTGAACACCTCATCGAACGAGAGACCGGATACTCTTGATGCAAATTCTCCAACTATCCACCCGAATGTGTGAGCGTGGTAGCTGACCGCTGAGCCGGGCTCTGTCTGGGGTGTCATGTCTTCGATATGAGATATGATTCTGCCCCAGTCGTTATAGTCTGCTGGAGGGATGTTTGAATGGTCGGATAGTCCTGCTGAGTGTGCAAGGACTTGCTCGATAGTGATGGAAGATTTGCCCCGTGTTCCGAACTCGGGCCAGTATTCTGCAATGGGAGTATCCCAATCGAAGTGTCCCCGGTCCTTATACCGCCATAAAATTGCAGCGGCTAATGGTTTTCCGACCGAGAACACCCTGAATAGCGGCTGTGCATGTAGTGCTCCGCGCGTGATATCGACTACGGGATTGCCGTCTATGAAAACTGCAAGAGTTGCAGAGGAGTGGAAACCATCGGATATTTGACGGTCAAACTCGTTTTTGATTGCTTCCGTATTCAAAACTACTGAAGGTTCAATCATTTAATATCCGATAGCATTTATGCGCTATTGAGTTTTATGTTTGACGATTTAATCACTGTTACAACCCAGTTCAGGTAAGTCTTATATGAACTCTTTTAACGATGTTCACTTGATTACCTACAACCTGTCATCATGGAAGTATTTGATGGCTTCGCCTGTTCGGTATTTACTCTAGCCAACTGTGGGTATTTGGCGAATACTACAAGTTTACGTCTATATCCCAACAGCCTCTTAGGATAATTCCCACTGAACGAAGTTGACAACTAAGCATCGAGTTGAGATTACTCTGGTACAGTGGCGTGTTCATCGGCCACTTTAATATTAGTAGGTCAAGATAGTGATTTTCAACCAATAAGTATGTCAGGTGGGTCTTTTTGTAATGATTGAAACTAGGGTTTCTGCGGACGGTCTAAACTTCAATCAGTTCGGTAAACGATATCGAAAAGTTGATGGAGATGAGAAGGTAACTGGGCGGGCAGTTTTCGGAGCTGATTTTACGGCGCCAGGTTCCTTATTCGCAAAGATTGTTCGTAGCCCTCATGCTCACGCTCGTATTTTGTCAATTGACACATCGGAAGCTGAGGCAATGCCTGGGGTGGAAACTGTTTGTACAGCTGCTGATTTCCCATCTGAGGTCTCAGGGGATGTCGATACTGGTGAGGTTGAAATTGGGATTCAATTTCTTGCCAACCTGATTATGGGTCGTCGAAAAGCCTTATTTGAGGGTCATCCCGTTGCGGCAGTTGCTGCCACGGATATTCACATTGCCGAAGAAGCGGCGAAACGTGTGAAAGTTGAATACGATGTTCTTCCCGCCGTAACAGACCCGATTGAGGCAATGTCACCAGAAGCACCCTTACTTCATGAGGGTCTTATCGCAACATCTTTGTCCGGTTCAGCTGACCAACCAAGCAACATAGCGGGTCATATGGAAGGCGGAAAAGGTGACGTTGAGCAGGGTTTCGCCGAATCAGACGTGGTCATAGAACGTACTTATAAGACGGCTTTGGTGCACCAAGGCTATATCGAGCCAGAGGCGGAAACAGTTCATTGGCACGCTGATGGTCGGATGGACGTGTGGGCCAACTCCCAAGGTTCTTTTCCGCTCAGGCAAAACATGTCGAACCTTCTTGGTATCGATGTGAGCAAAATTAAAGTGATTCCACTTGAAGTGGGTGGTGCCTTTGGTGCAAAAAACACTCCCCGGGTGACTCCTGTGGCGGCGATTTTATCTCGGAAGTCAGGTAAGCCGGTAAAGATCGTGCTCAATCGTGAGGAGGTGCTCAAGGCCACAGGACCGGCATCTGGTGCAGTTGTAACGGTGAAAATGGGCGCTACTAAGGATGGCATACTGAAAGCAGCTCAATCCCGGCTTGTATTCGGTGCTGGAGGCTTTCCGGGGTCACCGGTCCTTAGGGGAATGCAGACAATATTCGCCTGTTACCAACCCGAGCATTCCAAGGTTGATGCATATGATGTGGTCACTAATGCTCCTCGAGTGGCAGCGTACCGTGCACCGGGGGCGACCGTGGCGACATTCTGTGGGGAATCAACACTCGACGAACTTGCCTCTGCAATCGGATATGACCCCATGGACTTTCGTATTAAAAATGCTTCTAAGACTGGCGATTCAAATGTTGACGATGAGGAATATACCCGTATAGGCATTGTTGAAATGCTAGAGCAAGTAAAAAAGTCTGATGAATACAATCGACCGATAAAACAAAGTGAAAATGGCTGGCCCGTAGGTAGAGGTGTCGGAATTGGGTGGTGGCCTTGTGGAATCGAAATTTCAAGTGCGAGAGTAATGGTTAACCACGATGGCAGAGTTGATGTTTCTATTGGTGCTGTTGATCTACACGGTATCCGTACCGGAACCGCTCAGGTAGCGGCTGAAACCCTTGGTATTGAACCCGATGAAGTGAATGTACACACTGCAGATACCGAAGGTATTCCTTACACAGGTAATGCTGCAGGTTCTCGAATAACGCGAACTCTCAGTCAAGCTGTGTTCAAGGCAGGGTCCGCAGTTATCGGACAAATGAAAGAGAAGATGGCTGTCAGGTTTGGAATTGATGCCGAATTCGTTGAATATGAAGGTGGCTACTTTTATGCCAGGGATAATCAAGATTCAAAGGTGTCGTTCAAGGACGCGGGTGCAGCCGTCACAAAGAACGGATCTAATATCGTAGCTACAGCATCGAATGATCCGGGTATGCGCCCTGCAAATGGATACGCCATGTCTATTGCTGACGTAGAAGTAGATCCTGAGACAGGGAAGATTCAACTAACCGACTTCACAATCTTTCAGGATGTAGGCAAATGTGTGAATCCGACCCAGGTTGAAAGCCAAATGCAGGGTGGTGCTGTGCAAGGTATTGGGTGGGCGCTTTCGGAAGAATACGTTTATGACGATCAGGGTCTAATGCGGAATGCTTCTTTTCTTGATTATCGGATGCCTACAGCCCTTGATCTACCTATGATAGGTACCGTGATTTTAGAGACACCTGCCGATGATGGAGCATTTGGAATCAGAGGGGTTGGAGAGCCGCCGATTATCCCCCCGCCTGCAGCCATTGCAAACGCCGTTCATGATGCGACCGGGGTTCGCATGACTAGTTTGCCAATGAGTCCAGAACGGGTATTTGCAACCATGAAGGGATCTTCGTAGATCTACTTCAACTTTTTTGAGTTCATGGAGTAAACAGTATTGACCCAAACTAATCCGGGTTCTTTTCAGGTCGAATGGAATAATCCTGGGCTAACCGAGCGACAGGTACGCCTGACATTGATCGGCGTTATGTTCGCGATGTTTCTGGCTTCTTTGGACCAGACGATCGTTGCGACGGCGATTCCTAGAATTATGGCAGATCTTGATGGATTCGATCGAGTTACTTGGGTTTCAAGTGCATACATTGTGGCTTCAACCTCGGTCGTATTGATTACCGGGGCTGTTTCTGATGTTTATGGCCGTAAGTGGCTGTTTGTGGGCGGCATATCGATATTTTTGATTGGATCGGTGCTCGCTGCTAGTTCGCAAACCATGAACGCCCTAATTGTTTTTCGCGGAATTCAGGGGCTTGGGGGTGGAATGATCATGGCCTTATCGTTTGTCACGATTGGTGATCTTTTTCCTCCAACAGAGCGTGCTAAGTACCAGGGAATAATTGCTGCAATGTTTGGCATTTCCTCGGTATTGGGACCGACGCTCGGGGGAGTTATTACAGATCAGTTTTCGTGGGAATGGATCTTCCTTGTAAATATTCCGTTGGGTATCCCAATTATTCTATTGTTTATACGATTTTTTCCGAACGCAATGAGAGAGGGTCCTAAAAGAAAAATTGACATCGGGGGGGCTATTTTAATTGTTCTGGCGATTGTTCCGGCATTGCTTGGCCTTTCATGGGGTGGAAATCAGTATGCGTGGTCTGACCCAATAGTCCTGAGCTCTTTGGCGTCTGGTGCTTTTATGGCGGTTATATTCGCTTTGTATGAAACCCGAGTGTCTGACCCGATTCTGCCTTTGGCGGTTTTTAAGAACCGAGTTGTTGGAATTGCATTGTTCGTGATTTTGTTGACAGGTTTTGCGATGTTTGGCGCCATATTCTTTGTGCCGCTGTTGTTTCAGGGAGTTCTTGGTGCGTCACCTACGGCGAGTGGTAGTTTCTTGACTCCTATGATGTTAGGAATTGTGTTCGGAGCTGCGATCAGTGGGCAGATCTTGTCTCGGACAGGCGGTCATTATCGAATTCAAGGTATTCTCGGTCTTTCAATAATGGGCATGGGAGCCATTATGCTCAGCTGGACAACCGCAGAAATTACTCATGGTTATGCGCTCACATCTGCGGTAATCATGGGATTTGGTCTTGGAACCTCTTTTCCGTTGTATACGATCGCTATACAGAATGGAGTACCGCAGCAGTATTTAGGCATTGCTACATCTTCCGCTCAGTTTTTTCGCTCTGTCGGGGGTTCTATTGGGCTTGCGGTGTTTGGTTCATATATGGTGCGCCGATTCAAAGATGGTATGGAAGATAATCTTCCTAGTGAGGCACTCGAAGCCGTTCCGCCTCAGTTGCTTAATCAGATCACTGGTAATCCAAATGCCCTACTTAACCCCGAGGCATCTGACAACCTTATAAACACATTTGCTGCTTCGGGTGAATCAGGAATTGCGGTTGGAACACAGGTGCTTGGGGCCATACGAGGGTCGCTCGCAGGAGCGATAGGCGACGTTTTCTTTTTATGTTTTATTTTCGTGGCTCTTGCAGTCGTGGCGACAGCGTTCATACGCGAGGTTCCGTTGCGCGGTCGAGTAAAATCCTCTTCCGTAAACCCGCAGTCATCTGATGAACCAGACGATTGATCCTTAGTTTGAATATTCTCCGCTATGCGTTATTCCATTAGCGTCGGTTATACCTACCGATATCTTCTTATTACTATGCCTACTGCTGAGGCTTTTTTCACCGCTCCCGGCTTGCGTACCGTTACCTTAACCGAAAAGGCACGATCATCCTTGAGGCAAATGTCCGCTATCTTCGCCCCGAGGGACTCAACAAGCCCATAGTGCGATTTTTCAACTTCGGTTGTTACGGTTTTAGCTATCGTGCGGTAGTTGATAGTGTCTTCAATAGAATCCGACTTACCTGCGGCAGAAAGGTCGGTGTCGATTTCTATATCTACAGTGATTCGTTGCTTGGTTAGTTGCTCCCACGGGTTAATTCCGATAATGCAATTGAGTTCAAGCCGTTCTATTCTCACTGTGTCGAGATGCTTGTGATTGTTTGTTGGCATGAGGAAATAGTTCAGATTAGATATGGGTGCTAACTTGGACTCAATATATATGGCGCCCACCATCGACGTTGATTGTTTCTCCGGTGATGAAATCGTTTTTGATTAACATCATCATCGCGTCGGCCACTTCGTTCAGAGATCCCATCCGATCAGCTGGCCCCAACTTTATGGTGATCTCGTCACGGGGGCGATCGATGGGGATATCTGAGGGCGGCAATATCGCACCTAACGCAATTTCATTTACCTGAACATTGGGAGCCATTGAAAGTGCCAATGTACGTGTAAGTCCTGATAGAGCGGATTTTGTAACTCCGTATGCGAATCGAGTCGGACGGGCTTTACGCCAATCGTTGAGATTTATTATTTTTCCTGGGGAACCGGTTGCAAGTTGTTCATTCATGGACTTTGCTAATAGAAAAGGCGCCCTTACGTTTATTGCGAAATGGCGGTCTAATTCTTCGGCGGAAACTTCTTTTAACCCTGCTTTGTCAAATACAGATGCATTGTTAACCATGATTTCGATTGGGCCAAGTTGCTCGTTTACATGCGCAGCAAGGGCTTCAACTTGTGTTGGGTCTTCAAGATCAGCCTTGACGGTGATGGCTTCCTTACCCATAGCTTTTATCAGGGAGGCAGTTTCGTTGGCATCCAGCTCCGAACGATTGTAGTGGACCGCCACGCGGCAATCCGTGTCGCCAAGGGCTAGAGCTAGGGCGCGTCCGATACGTCTTCCTGCCCCGGTCACTAACGATACTTTTGCGGTTGGATCCATTTGTTCTATCGATTAACTGGATTGCGAATGACGGACGTGTCCCATGAATTCGTTGCGTGTTATTGAATTGCGCTTGAAAAGACCGCGTACAGCGCTGGTGGTCATGACAGTGTTAGGTTTTTTTACCCCTCGCATCGCCGCGCACAGATGTTGCGCTTCGACTACCACTCCAACTCCAATTGGCTCGATTAATTCGTCCATGACCACAGCAATTTGCTGGGTCATGCGTTCTTGGACCTGTAACCGGCGAGCAAACATTTCAACTAACCTGGGAATTTTAGATAGTCCAACAATTTTTTGGTCGGGAAGGTAACCTACGTGGACCTTCCCGTAGAACGGAAGCAAGTGATGTTCGCAGAGCGAGTAGAAATCGATGTCTTTTAATACGACCATCTCATCATATTCGACTTCGAACATTGCGCCATTCAGAAGTTCGGCGGTGTCGACTGAATATCCCGAGAGCAGATCGTCGTACATGTTTGCGACACGTGTGGGAGTTTTTGCTGTTCCTTCTCTATCCACACCATCACCGATCGCTGAAAGCAAGACTGATATGCCATTGGCGATCTTCTGTTTGCAGTGTGCATCCAGCAACGTACCATTTTGGAATTCAACGTTATTGGAAGCAGTCTTTGTGGAAGCTTCGGAGATCGTCATTTCAGAGAGTCCCTACTTTGTAATTTTCAGCCCTGTAAAGGAATGGGATGTAGTAATCACTGTCAATGCTGCGTAACAATAGCTTAATTGACTTTAACCGCCGGATATAGCGGCTATAAAGTGAACTTCTTCATCCCCTTCAAGTTTGTGAAGAAGACCCCGTCGTGTCGCCGTGTGGCCAATTATCACCGACAGGCCTGGCTTGAGTGCACCATCTACAACTAGGTGGCGTTTTACGCCCGGGTAAGTGGTTTCGAGATTTTCTATTAGCTCTCCAAGGGTGCGCGCTGTAATTTCCACCTGCTCTGCACCGTCTGCATATTTGCGCAGAGCATAAGGGAGGAAGACAGTTGTCATCTTTTACCCGCCCTTCATATAGATCTTAATAATCCTTAGTCCCCGTTTGTTGCCTCAATGATACGACCTGGCTTTACCGGAAGTTCGTAATAAGTCTTACCTGTTGCTTGTTTGATTGCTTGAGTGGCTGCGGAGAGCGGCGGACAAATTGGAACTTCCCCGACTCCACGTACGCCGTACGGATGCAGAGGGTTAGGAACTTCAACCATTATGGTGTCGATCATTGGCATGTCCAGAGAAGTAGGCATGCGATAGTCCAGGAACGATTTATTGGCCATGGAACCGTCGTCTGTGATGAAGTATTCCTCGTTTAGAGCCCAGCCTAGACCTTGGACAACTCCACCTTGGATTTGTCCTTCTGCATATTGTGGATGCACTGCCTTACCGACGTCTTGGACGGCTGTGTAACGGATAACGTCTGTTTTTCCTGTAGCGAGATCAACTTCAAGATCGCAGATGTGGACACCGTAAGCGTTGCCAGCCTCTGCTAAGTTGACAGATGCGGTAGATGTGGCTGGTCCACCAGTCGGGTCCAGCTTGCCCGCGAGTTCTTGAATGCCAATTGAGTCGCCGTTTGCGTTGAATACGCCGTCGGAGAAATCAACCTTGTCGGTTTCAGTCTCCCAAAGCTCGGCAACGCGTTCTTTTAATTCAGCTACTAACTTTTGGGCTGCATTGTAGGCAGCGAGTCCGGTTGTGTAGGTTGTTCGTGACCCGCCTGTTACTCCTGTGAAGCCGATTGAGTCGGTGTCAGGAATGCTGGGATGGAAGTCCTCAACCGGAATTCCTAGAACTTCTGCAGCCTGCATAGCGATAGAAGTTCTAGTGCCGCCAATGTCTGCGGAACCTTCGTTCATCATGACTGTTCCATCGTCCTGCAGCATCAAATCACAAGTGGACTTGCCACCACCATTCATCCAGTAAGCCGACGCTATACCTCGCCCGCGTGCTTTTCCTGCTGGTGTATCGCCCAGAGGAGAGTTCCAATGGTCAGATTCTTTGGCTGCCACAAGACATTCCTCGAGGCCTACTCGATTTAACTGAACACCGTCACCGCGACGTGTACCTTCATGGGCTGCGTTATCGAGTCGGAATTGAATCTTGTCGAGTCCCAGATCGTCGCAAATTTCATCTATTACAGTCTCAATTGCGAAAGATGCCTGTGGAGATCCAGGTGCCCGGTAAGCTGCAGATTTTGGCTTGTTTACAAGGATGTCATATCCGGTAATCCTCGATGCAGGTATGTCGTAGCAAGCGAAAACACATAGTCCAGCTGCCCCGACTGCTGATCCCGGATATCCGCCTGATTCCAGCATAAGGTCGGTGTCGGCTGCAGTGATCTTGCCGTTTTTGTTGACACCGATCTTCATTCGAATCTTCCCGCCCGGCGCCGGACCTGAAGCTTCGAATACAGAAGATCGGTCCATAACAAATTTAACGGGTCGTCCGCCTGATTTTCGTGATAGGAGCGCGGCTATAGGCGTGAAGTAGACCTTTGTCTTTCCTCCAAATCCACCACCGATTTCAACATAATTTACCTTCACCTTGGATTCTGGGATTCCGAGTAGTCCTGCAGTCTGTGCCCGGACACCAAATGAACCCTGTGTGCTTGACCAAACCGTAAGGTTGCCGTCTTCTGCCCAGATGGCCGTGGCATTGTGCGGTTCTATGTAGCCTTGGTGCACCATTGACATCTCAACGGTGCGTTCGATTACAAGGTCTGATTTGCTGAATGCATCTTCGACATCGCCAAACTCGTGTCTGAATATTTTTGCGATGTTGGTATTGGTGACCTGTTCACCCAGATGATCCCCGATTAGGTCTTCGAGAATAATCGTGGTGTCTTCTGCCATGGCGGTGTCAACATTTGATATCGGCTGGAGTACTTCGTATTCCACCGTTATTTTGTTGACGGCTTCCTCCGCAGTGTTGCGATCGACTGCAGCTACTGCCGCGACTACGTGCCCTTTATAGTGGACTTTGTTCGCTGCCATGATGTTGGCTTGATCACGTTTAAGATTTACGGTGTCTTCGCCCGCGGAAACTTCTCTTTCATCTGCGGTTGGGAAGTCACTGTTGGTGAGAACGGCGAAGACGCCATCCATAGCTTCCGCTGCTGAGGTATCGATTCTCTTGATGCGGGCATGTACATGTGGGCTGCGTAGAACATCCCCCCATATAAGGCCGGGAACTTTCACATCACCGCCGTAAATGGCTCTACCTGTGACTTTGTCCAAGCCATCGTGTCTGATAGGCGTCTTTCCAACTACGTTGTAGTTGGTTTTTGTCTCATAGGTTTGGACCATTCGATTTCCTTGTCCGACTCCGTAATTGGGCCATCGAGTGTTAGTTTAGTTCAAAGATATCGCTAAACAAGTGGGCCGGAAAGCTTTCAAACAATTCCGGCCCATTCGTTGGTTATCTGCGTTTAATGCTTTTCCTTATTTAAGTGCATCCAGGATGCTTCCTGCATTCATTGGTGTGTTGTACAGCCTTACGCCGATGGCGTTCTTTATGGCGTTGGCAATAGCGGGTATTGGAGGGCAAATCGGAGTCTCGCCTACCCCACGAACCCCATATGGGTGTAACGGATTGGGTACTTCAACCATTACCGTCTCGATCTTTGGTAGATCAAGGGTCGTTGGCATGCGGTAGTCAAGGAAGGTTGAGTTTGCCATCGAGCCATCATTTGTCATGAAGTATTCTTCGTTAAGTGCCCATCCTATTCCTTGAACCGCTCCACCTTGCATCTGTCCTTCGACATATGAAGGGTGAATTGCGGTTCCAACATCTTGAATGGTGGTATAGCGTATGATTTCGGTTTTACCTGTCTTTATGTCAATTTCTACATCTGCTATATGCATCCCGAAACCATCACCTGCAGATTCTAAGTCGACGCTTCCCGTGGAATTCGCTGGACCACCAAGATCGCCCATTTTGCCGGCGAGTTCCTTCAAGCCAATGGTCTTTTTTAATTCGGACTTAGAGCTGAAGACTCCATTGGTGAAATCAACGTCGTTTTCTTCGATATCCCATAGGACTGCAACGCGTTTCTTGAGTTCTTCAACAAGGTTGTTTGCAGCAATCCAGCAAGCGTAGCCAGTGGCATAGGTTGTGCGTGACCCACCGGTCACATCTGTATAGCCGACTGATTCTGTATCTCCGACAGTTGGCCTAACATCATGGGCGTTGATACCGAGTACCTCTGCAACGTGCATGGCCATTGATGTTCGTGATCCACCTATATCGGTCGATCCTTCAGTTAGTTGCACTGTGCCGTCGCTGTTGAGAGAAAGGTTTGCAGATGACTTTAGACCAATATTGAACCAGTAGCCGCTTGCTATACCTCGTCCGCGTTTCTTGCCTTCGGGAGCCTTACCAATTTGTGAATTCCAGTGGTCGCATACTGTGGCTGCTTCAAGAACTTCCTGCATACCTATCTTTGAAAAAAGCACTCCGTCACCGCGACGCGTGCCCTCTTTGGATGCATTATCGATCCGGAACTGCATCGAGTCCCAACCGGCCTGTTCACACAGCTCATCGACTGCTGTCTCCATGGCGAATGCCACTTGAGGTGATCCAGGAGCTCGGTACGGTGCGACCTTTGGCTTGTTCACTAAAACATCCCAGCCGTCGATTCGGGTGTTTGGGATCTCATAGGGAGCGTATATACACATCGCTGCGGGTCCTATGAATGCGCCGGGGTTCGCCCCTGCTTCAAACCAGATGTCTGCTGTCGCGGCGATTAGCTTTCCATTTGAATCGGCGCCAAGTTTTATGATCATTCTTGCCCCGGGTGTTGGGCCTGTGGTTTCGAATACGGCGGTCCGTTCCATAACCATTTTGACCGGGCGGCGGGACTTCTTTGAGAGTAGAGCCGCAATCGGTTCCAGATAGACGGGGATCTTGCCTCCAAATCCTCCTCCGATTTCCAGTGGTGTCACCTTTACAGTGGAAACATCAACCTGAAGGATTCCTGCAATTTGAGTTCGTGCAGGGAATGCACCTTGGGTACTTGTCCAGACCTTAATTCGATCTTCTTCGTCCCAGATAGCGGTGGCGTTATGTGGTTCTATATAGCCTTGATGGACCATCTGCATGTTGTATTCACGTTCAATGGTGTGAGCGGCAGAGTTCATGGCACCTTCGACATCACCGAATTCATCTCTTGTGTGCGTTGCCATATTGGTGTTGGTGACATCTTCACCCAGATCGTCCCCAACCAAGTCTTCCAGGAGAATAGGAGCATCTTCTGTAAGCGCGTCTACAACATTTGTGATTGAAGGGAGTACTTCATATTCCACAACAACCATTCTCGCGGCTTCCTCAGCTGCATATCTATCGGTTGCCGCTACTGCTGCGACGGGGTGACCCTTGTACAGGACCTTATCGTCCGCCATCAACTTGTTTGAGGCCCATTTGAAGTTGATAGCGCCTTCACCTAAGTCGACTAGTTTGCTTGGTGCTTCCGGCATATCGGCACCTGTGATGACTGCAAATACGCCATCCGCTGCCTCAGCTGCGGATGTATCGATAGATTTTATATTGGCGTGGGCGTGCGGGCTCCGCACGCAGACCGCCCAGATCAATCCCGGAAGTTTCATGTCCGCGCCGTATATCGCCCGTCCGGTTACCTTGTCGTAACCATCGTGTCGAATTGGGCGTGTACCAACCACTTTGTAGTCAGTTTTTGGCTTAAATGTTTCGACCATTGTTTCTCTCCAGATCATCCCATGTAGTAGGTGGGGTGCATGTCAAGATTTACCGACAGGCGCCTAAAATTACGTTTCAGTTACTTGCTTTCTGCACTGCTCGCACAATTTTGTCGTAGCCGGTGCAGCGACACAGGTTGCCAGCAAGCCAGTGTCGAATTCGATGCTCACTCGGTGATGGCTCGTTGTCTAATAAACCTTTCGCGGCTATCAAGAATCCTGGAGTGCATATGCCGCATTGCAGCGCTGCTTCTTCAAGGAAAGTTTGTTGCAGAGGGTGGAGTCCTTCGATTGTCGCCATACCCTCGACGGTGTCAACGGTCTTTCCGTCAACCTCTGGCCCGAGCACGAGACAAGAGTCTACAATCCGACCGTCTAAGCTGACTGTGCAGGCGCCACAATTTCCATCCAGGCAGCCTTCTTTGGTTCCTGTAAGCCCGATTAGCTCACGGAGTGTATCGAGTAGGCTCATGTACGGCGGCACGAGTAATTCGTGTTCTTGATCGTTGATTGTCGTTGTGACGTGAATCTTATTAGGGGATGATTTAGTCATGTGTTTTTTTAGCCTCTTGCCCGCTCAACAGCCTGATTGATCACTCGGCCTGAGAGTACTTTTATCAGTTGTTTTCGCTGGTTGATTGTTCCACGCATGTCGGTGATCGGACTGGCGGCATCTCTTGCGAGATTGGCAGCGGTATCAATTGTCTTGTCATCGACCGGCTTGCCGGCCAGGCTGTCACCAGCCTCTGTTGCCAATATGGGTGTCGGACCGACTGACGATAGTGCGATCCTGGCACTTTCGAAGTTATTGCCCGAGTCATCTAATTCAACATAGACTCCGACTCCAGCTACCGCTATGTCCATCTCATTGCGAGGGATAAAGCGTGCGTAAGCTGCCCCGGAATTCGGTGCGGGTTTTGGAACCTCGATACTAATGAGAAGTTCACCGGGCTTAAGCACCGTACGGCTTGGTCCTGTGCAGAATTCTTCAACTGGAACTTCACGAGTTCCGCCAGAACCTGCGATTCGGGCCACCGCGCTGTGCACAATTAGCGCAGGAATTCCATCACCGGATGGAGCTGCGTTGCAAAGGTTTCCACCCAAGCCCGCACGAGATTGGATTTGGATCCCACCGATGATGGATGCTCCATCAACTATTCCTGGGTATTCATCAGCGATTTCGCTGTTTTCATAGACCTGGTAGCATGGCACGCCCGCACCAATGCTCAGTCCGTTTTTTCCGATCGTAAGATTCATAAGTTCGGGAATGTTCTTGATGTCGACCACAGCGTCTAATTCCCAGGCGTTGGCACGAGCTTTTACTAATAAGTCGGTTCCACCTGCAAGTGGACGCGCTCGATCACCATGTTCGTTAAGCACGGCCACGGCTTCTTCAACCGTGTTTGGGGCAACGTATGCAAACGGATGCAAGAGCCCTCTCCTTTCAAGTGTTTATTCAGAATATTCAAGCTGGCAACACTGGAATAACAGCAAGAAAACCCGGTGCTGGGTGTCTATCCAGCATCATCGTGACGATGCACTGATGGCGAGAGCGCTCATTATGCCCGCAAAAGGTGCTTTCTCGCAACTAATCAGTGTCGTTAAATGGAGAAAATGAGTGATGAAAACCTAAAGATTAACTTGCACTTTACGTTTCATTATCGAGCATTCTTTCTTGTCTTGGGTTACCTGCAAGATTGGGTTTTGACCTGAAACCGAAACTACGTAACAGGCTCTGTCCCACAAATAAGGTTGCGACAATTGCTATTGAACCACCCAGAGTCATAGCGAATGGAGCATTGAATCTCTGTGCCAGGTAGCCCATTAATAAACCTCCCAGCGCAGAAGCCCCCCAAGTTAGTTGATTGATACTTAGAACGCGTCCGCGGAATTCTTCATCGACTAGGGTTTGTACTACTGTGGTGTTCATCGTTCCCATAAGGACTTTGGATCCGCCAATGACGCCCGCTATAACGACTGCTACATCCAGCGCATTGGTTTGTGCGAAGGCAATTTGGGCAGCGCCAAGACCGACCCCGCCGACCGTAAGATAGAGGGCGGGGCGGATTCTGTTACCGATCAGGGTGATTGATATTGTTGCTATCAATCCTCCAATTCCAACTCCTAGAAGAAGCTGACCATAAACCCCAAGACCACCATGGAAGATCTCATCCGTGAATACGGGAAGAAGTGTGTCAAACGATGTTCCAAATACTCCGAGTGTGATGCCAAGTAATATGACGGAAAATATGGACCTTTGTTTCTTGAGGTAGGCGAATCCCTCCAGCAACCCCGCTAGTGCAGTTCTGGTTGTAGCTGTTACTTTATGGCCTTTTGTATTCATCATGAAGAGGGTTATGACGGTCAGTACATAAGAGCTTCCTATGATGTAGAACAATCCTTCAAGCCCCCAATTTGAAACGAGCGGTTCGATTAAGATAGGGCCAATAATTGCAGCTGCTCCAAATACGATTGAATAGAGTGCTATCGCTCCGCCCAAATGATCTTTCGGAACGATGGCAGCTACCATTGCAGACCTTGACGGAATATCGAAAGCGAGAAGTGTTCCAGTTGCGGATGAGATAGCCAGAATATGCCACGGTTCAACAGCTCCGCTTTGAATTAGCATTCCGGTACCAAATGTTGCCACTGCAAACAATAATCGCGTGAATCGGACTATTTTTAGTCGGTTGAATCGATCTGCGAGAACGCCTCCCCACATCGAGAAAATCAGAACCGGAGCCAAGTTCGCTGTAGCGACAAGACCTAGCATTACTTCTGAGCCTGTAAGTTGTCGCATTAGAAACAAGCGACCGTAAACAAGAGACCACATACCAATGTTAGAGAAAGCCGCAGCCACCCAGAATAGTCGGTATTCGCGGTATTTAAAGGCAGAGTAACTGGTACCTGAAAGAATACTGATGTGCACTATGCAATCAGCCCTTGGATTACCCTATCTGAAAGTACAATTTTCGCGTTGTAAAGCTCTATGTTACGGATTTTCAAGCGTTGTTCCGAGTGAATTGAGTTGTTGTCCGCCAAGGACATGTAGGTGCAGATGATCCACAATCTGACCTGCATTTACTCCTTGATTAACCGTAACTCTGTAACCGTCCTCTGCTGCACCCATTTCGTTGGCTACTCTAGCTCCGACACGCATTAGATGTCCAAGAAGTTTTTCGTGTTGTTTGGTTGTCTCTGTCAAATAGGTGACGTGTTCCCGCGGGATCACGAGTACGTGGACGTTTGCTACTGGGTTAATGTCATTGAATGCGATGCACTGATCATCTGAATAAATGTTTGTCGAAGGTAGTTTTCCTTGGACGATATCGCAGAATAGGCATTTAGATTTATCCAATTGCTTATTCTCCTCTGTTCTTGATCACCATATAGATCAGATGGTTTATTTATAGACCCATTGTGTCCGCGAGATTTGATTTATGAAAACCTGCGTCGCCGTAGTCAGTTTTCCATGCCAGTGCCCTACGAGTATAAAGATGTAAATCGTGTTCCCAAGTGAAACCTATCGCACCGTGACACTGATGGGCTGTCCAGCACAGGGCTGAAATTTTCTCACTTGCAGCGATTTTTGCCTGTGCGGCCCTCTCGTAGGAGTATCCTTCACGAGAGAAACTCCAGGCTGCCGAGTGTGCAAGATGGTTAACCTGTTTTGCAGCTATAGCCATTTCAGCCAGATGGTGCTGAACAGCTTGAAATGCCCCGACTGGTTGACCGAATTGTTCACGGTTAGTCGTATAACTGACAGTGGCGTCTAAAACGGCTCTGCCGAGACCGGCGAGCTGAGCAGCTCGGGCCACGCTGCCGGCGGAAACCAGCTCTTGAATAGCTTTAACGGCTTTTTCCCCTGTCGCGACGATGTTTGCTTCAGGCACGACAACTTCGTTGAAAGTTATGGAAGATACTGGAACCCCCGATGCATGATCTACTGGAGTTTGATGGACGCCTTCGGCTTTCCATATTGGAATTGCGATCAGTGCAGGTTCACCATCGTCCATTCTGATTGTTGTTAGTGAGTGAGTAGCCTGTTGGGCAAATGCCACGAATCTCTTCTCGCCTGTTATTACAACGTTAGAACCAGACTTTGTCGCTGCGACAGTCGTAGAAGATGTGTCCCAAGAACCATTTCGTTCGACGATCGATGGTGTCAATAAAATATCACCGGCTGAGATTTGCGGCAGAATTTCTGACTTGAGGGATTCTGAACCATATCGTTCGATAATCCACGACGTGATCGCAGATTCAACGATCGGAACAGGTGTTAGGGTCGCCCCCAGTTCTTCCAGTAGCACGGCGAGGTCACCGAAAGAAAAACCTGCGCCGCCAAACTCTTCGGGAATTACGAGTCCAGGCCATCCGAGTTCTATCGTCTTTTTCCACAAATTTTCTAGTGCATCGTAATTGCCTGATGCTATAGAGCGAATCGTCTGTGAATCAGATTGGTCTTTTAGAAATTCCCTCGCTGAACGACGAATAAGCTCTTGTGTTTCCGTAAGTCCGAAATCCATGTCTATGTCTACTTCCTGGGAAGTCCTAAACCCCGCTGGGCTATGATGTTTTTCTGAATTTCGTTGGTTCCAGCGAGAATTGGACCGGAGGTGTAGAACAATCTCATCTTTAGGAAGCGTCCTTCCAACTTCGATTGGCTCGACCCAGGTTCCAGGACTCCGTACATGCCTAGCAACTCGACTCCATAATCGAGCACCTTTGTGTAAATCTCTGTAGCCACCACTTTGCTCATCGATGCTTCTGAAGATGGAACTTCGCCTTGTCCTTGCCGCCATGCCACATCGAAGCACATAAGCCGGGCAGCTTCGATTTCAGTTTTTAATTCTGCTAAATTGTGTCGAATTATTGGGTCTGAACTAGTCGTTCCTATAATGGGATCATTAGCCGACACATAATCGACAAGTTCTGCTAGAGCGGCACGTGCCCACGCTGCGTAATCGATGCCAGATCTTTCGAAGTTTAATACTGTCATCCCGACTCGCCAACCATCGTTTAAATCTCCAACGAGATTTTCTTTCGGGACACGTACTTCGTTGAATATGACCTGGTTGAAACTATGCACGCCTGCCATGTTAATGATCGGCTGTATATCGACTCCAGGAGATTTCATATCGACCATAATTAAGCTGATTCCCTTATGTGGTGCCAAATTCGGATCTGTTCTCACCAACATGAACATCATGTCGGCTCGATGGGCGAGGGAAGTCCATATCTTTGCCCCTGTTACTGTGAAGTGATCGCCGTCGTCGATGGCTATTGTTTGCAAAGATGCCAGATCGGAGCCTGAGTTTGGCTCAGAGTATCCCTGACACCACTGAATTTCACCGCGTGCTATTGACCCCAGGTATTTAATACGTTGGTCTTCTGACCCAAATCGCATAAGAGTTGGTCCAAACATACGGGTGCCAAATCGATCATGACCTGGCGCCCTGCGGTACGCCATTTCCTCGGCGAATATCGTGTTCATCATAGGTGATGAATCGGAGCCACCATATTTTTTTGGCCAGCTCATGACAAGCCAACCTTGATCGGCTAGGCCCCGTTTGATTTTTTGGTTTAGGTGCCAGTGGTCATCGCGTGATTCGTCTGGAGGTCCTCGCCAATCATCGGGTAACGCGTTATCGAGAAAAGCGCTTAGACGGCGTTTGAAATTAGATTCTTCCGCAGTGAACTCGAAACGCAAGGTTTGTGCATTCTATGCCGGAGTAGACCGGACTAAACGTGTGTCAGTTTTTAACTGATAGGCACGTAATGGTTTTTTCGATTCCTGGTATGCGATGCATGCCGTCACTAATTAGATCACCAATACTTTTAAGATTCTCGGCTTCTGCTACACCGATAATGTTGAAAGGGCCAGTCACCGTGTCGACGGATGTCATCATTTTCAAGCCTCCCAAGGCTTGTGCCACCTCAGTTGTCTTGCCGACCGTCGTCTCGATTAGGATGTATACACGTGTAGCCAAGTGTTCTCTCCGCTGGTGAATTACGCAATCCTAGTCGGACACTGATGTAGGTGTCAAAGTTGAGATATACACAGACCGTGTGATTACGATGGATAAAAGATTAGGTTCGGCGATGGATTGATTTGATCACATCGGAACTTCAAGTCTACGTACCGTTGCAGACGGACGAGACTCGAAGTAAGTCGAATTATATGTAGTAGGGGCTTGACCAGCTTGGGCGACTTTTGCTGCTTCGAACGTCAGGCGTTGGGCTGAAGCGGGCGGTTCTGCTTGTACCGTCACGGGACCAGAGTCTGCGAGTCGTCTTGGCGTGAATCCTTGGGCTCGCGTTGGCTCCATATCATCGTTGCTATCCTGTTCGAACTTGAAGTTCGAACTAACAGCCAGCAGTGTAAGACACGTAACAGACGCGCCTCGAGGCGCGTACATACCCGTCTCCCATTCACTGATGGTCTGTTGTCTAATACCGATTTCTCGCGATAATTCCGTTTGCGACTGCCCCAGGTGTGAACGCAGCGCTCGGATGTTATCTGCTTGCCATTTAAAGTCGGTTGGAGGTCCTTGTCTTGTCAACATGACTAGCAAGCTACGCTGCTTTTTTTCTTGAGCCCTAGCTTTTTTTTGACACAGTTCGGCAAATTTGCAAAACATTTGGTCGCTCGCACCTAGGGTCCGTTAACACGTGTTACGAGTTATCAATCTAATTTGAGCATGTCTTCGAAATGATTAGGATCGTCAAAAGGCCCGACGACGGCTAGTACAAGATTCTCTGGTTTAACAACTCTATTCGCAGCTCGCTTGATGTCTTCTTTGGTGACAGCTGAGATATTTGCGATAACTTCATCAACTGACTGTACTTCACCACGAATGAGTTCTTGGATGCCAAGGAAGCTCGACACGGCGCGGCTTTCTTCCATTCGCAGCATCATCCTGCCCTTCGTGAGTTGTAAGGCCTGCGTCCACTCTTCTTCAGTTACACCATCGCGCATCTTACCCAGCTCTTTAAGAATGACCGGAATGGCCTCATCAACTCGATGGGGGTCGATGCCAGATTCAACCACGAACGCACCGCAGTCGCTGTAAAAGTGAGCGCCGCTATGTATGTCATATGCGAGCCCGCGCTGCTCGCGAACCTCTTCAAAGAGGCGACTGCTCATGGTTTCGCCAAGAATAACCGACATGATTGAAAGGGCGTGACGATCGGGGTCGTCATTTGCAAATCCAGCAAGTCCGATTGCAAGATGGGCCTGCTCCGTTGGACGGTGTTCCAGTGCAACGCGCTTTGGAAGGTCCTTTTTTTCGTGAGGAAACATTGGGAGTATGTCTCCATCATGAAGGCTACCAAGAGAATTTGTGATCTGGTCAACAACATCCTGGTGTTCGATATTTCCTGCTATCGCGATGACCGTGTTAGACCCGACGTACTGGGTTTCTAAGTATTTGCACATTTCCTCACGTGAAATCGACTCGACTGATTTGACAGACCCCGCGATGTCTCGTCCCATCGGTTGGTCGGGCCATAACAGATCATCTAACAGCATGGATGCTCGTGCAGCAGGAGAGTCAAAAGATGCACGGATTTCTTCGTATACCACCTGCTTTTCTTTGGCGATGTCTTCCTCCCTGAATATGGAGTTGAGGGTCATGTCTGAAAGCAGGTCTATACCATCTCGGTAATTTGGCTGCGCCAGGCGGCACCAATACCCAGTCACCTCTCGGTCCGTAAATGCGTTCAATGTACCGCCTACGCCTTCGACCACTTCTGAAATAGCCCGTGGGGTAGGTCGTTCAGGCGTTCCTTTGAACAGCATGTGTTCGAACAGGTGAGAGGCTCCCGCGAGTTCGGGAGTCTCATACCTCGAACCAGCGCCAAATAGGAAAATAATGCTTACCGCGTTAGTGTGCCTAAAGCTACTGGTGAGGATTCTTATGCCGTTGGGCAGCACTGTTCGATTAAAAGAGCTGGAGACAAGTTGCTGGGATTGCGGTGTGTTCAACTGACGGTTTTACTTTCTATGTGGTTTCTGCGCGCTAAAAAACGCCAAGATCAAGCGTAGGTGTGTGGAGGTCAGCGGTCAAACTTCTTTTGATTTTGACCCTCAGATTCATGATTAAGGGGTTTGATGGAATTGTTCGTGCTGCAAGCCGGTACTGCTCGACGTTAGAATTCTTATTCATGAACGATTCTCAGGACGCTAAATTGATTCGCGTTGCAAAAAGGGATGTGTTAACGCCCGATAGCGAAGTTCGTGAGATTTCAGACTTAGCGACGAGTAATCACCCATCGGGTAAATCTTCGCTGGATTTTTCGACGCGGAACATGTTAGCACTGGTACTGTTGCTCGCTTTGGTGCTTCGATTTTGGGGAATTGACTGGGACCAAGGCGGTCTTTTCCATCCTGACGAGAGGGCGTTTCTGTCCCAGGTGTACGACCTTCAGTTCCCGGAAGGTGACGAGTGGTCTAAAGTTCTCGATCCTGATGAGAGCACCCTGAATCCAGGATCGTTTAATTGGGGCAGTCTGCCTCACTATGTTCTCAAATCGGTTCATTATCTCGTCGCTCCATACAAGTGGATGAGTGTTTTCGATTTGCGCTACGCGGGTCGTGCGCTTTCGGCGATTTCAGATACCTTGACCGTTCTGCTTATTTTTCTGATTGGTCGCACGGTCTTTAGTTCGAGGGTCGGCCTTCTGGCAGCACTGTTGTCAGCGATTGCTGTTCAGCAGATTCAGCTAAGCCATTTCTTTGCTGTTGACACTTTCATGACGACTTTCATTGTCGCAACAATGTTTTATTCCATTCGTGTTGCGAAAGACGGTCGTCGCAGTGATTCTGTTTTGGCCGCGATCATGTTTGGCATGGCAGTTGCTACCAAATTTTCAGTTTTGCCGTTGGGACTGGCACTTGTTTTCGCTCATTTGATATTTGCAACATCACGTAGAGGCGATCGCTATGACTCGTTTGGTGTAACCCCTGATGATGCGTCCAAACAACGTCGTATTGCGTATAAGAACATGTTGATCACGGCTGCGGTTTTTTTCGTGGTTTTGATAGTTGTTCAGCCCTACATGTTCATAGATCTCAAAACTTACATCGACAATATTTCAACCCAAGGGCAGATGGTTCGTAGAGAGGTGGATTTTCCATTTACCCGCCAATATGAGGACACCCCACGGTATTTTTACCAGATAGTCCAACTTGGAACCTGGGGGCTTGGTCCGGCCTTGGGAATAACGGTGTGGCTCGGTTTGATTGGTTCGGCTATTGCCGGAGTACTGGCGCAAAGAAAGATTGATCTTGTAATTCTCGCCTGGGTGATTCCTTATCTGTTGATTACCGGATGGTTTGATGTGAAGTTCATGCGTTACATGATGCCTGTAACTCCGTTTCTCATTCTGTATGGTGCCCGTTTTCTTTGGTGGATTTTCGAAGTGATCAAGTCTTTGCAACCTTCAAAACGTTGGTTGCAAGCATTACCAATTGGATTGGTTTTGTTGTTCACCGTTCATTACTCGCTGTCATTCATGAGCGTGTACTCAGGTCCGCATCCAGTAAACGAGGTTTCTAACTGGCTTAGGAGTAACGCTGATTCTGGTTCTCAAGTTGTGCAAGAGCATTGGGAAGAGGGAATACCAGGGGTTGTTGGTTTGCGTATGCATGAGAGGGCTGAACTCTACAACGATGAGAATTATAAAAAGTTCGACAAACTGACCACCCTGCTTTCGGAATCTGACTATTTTGTTTTGCTAAGCAACAGGCTCTACGCAACTATTCCTCGATTACCTGAACGTTATCCCGTCACATCCATCTTTTACGAGAAACTTTTTTCTGGCGAACTTGGATATGAAATGGCGTATTCAAGTGGACGTCATATTGGAGGACTGGGTGTTGACTACTATGAGGATCCATTTGCCAGGGTGGATTTTGGTCCGCCTGAGCAGTTTCGTCCACCATCTGAGGGATTGTTTAATATTGGTTTCGGATGGGCGGACGAAAGCTTCTCAGTTTATGAGCATCCTCAAACCTTTATCTTCGCTAATGAAGGTCGTTTTACGAGGCAGCAGCTGAGTGAGGAAATCGGCTCTGCAGACCTGAAAGGGAGTCAACTCCAACAAAGTGATACGGGCTTGCTCCTTTCTGAGGGCGATGCGTTGTCCCAGCAATCTGGGGGGACCTGGAGTTCGATTACCTTTTCGCGTTGGTTGCCCGATTGGATTACTCCGGTTGTTTGGTACCTCGCCGCCCAACTGTTTGCTTTTATCGTCCTGCCTATAGCGTTTGTAGTTTTTAGACCATGGCCTGATCGCGGGTATCTTTTTGCGAAGCCACTCGGTTTGGTTCTGGTGGCAACGGTTACATGGCTTTTGGTCAGCACGAACATTGTTTCGTTCAGTTTTTCGGCAGTATTGATTGGTGTTTTCATACTTGCTGGTATTTCATTGTTGACCCATCGCTTCATCGGAAATGATCTCGTGAGTCATATCAGATCCAATCTGCGCAGAATAGTTTGGATGGAGATGTTGTTGATCGTGGCCTTTGTAGGGTTTTTGCTCGTACGTGCGGCTAACCCTGATTTGTGGCATCCGTGGAAAGGTGGCGAGAAGCCTATGGACTTCGCCTACCTCAATGCTGTGGTGAAGTCATCGACGGTACCGCCTTACGATCCGTGGTACGCAGGCGGTTATTTGAATTATTACTATTTTGGGCAGTTCATGGTCGCTTCTTTAATTCGCTTTACAGGGATCGTGCCGTCCGTGGCATATAACCTTGCCATTCCGTGGCTGTTTGCGCTCACGGCTGGGGGTGTGTTCTCGATTGTTTATGGATTAGCGGAATTGACTTTGCGTGCAAAACGGGTCCCTCCATGGTCACGTAGGTCCCCGATTTATGCAGGTCTGTTCGGTGTCTTATTTGTAGCGGTGGCTGGAAATATCGATGGGCTTATTCAAGTATTTCAGGGAGCAGCCAGAGTATTTTTTCAAGATGCCGCTTTTGGGCAATTCGATTTTTGGAGAAGTTCTAGAATGATGGCGCCCGATTCACTGGGGCATGAAATTACAGAGTTTCCATTTTTCACGTTTCTTTTTGCCGATCTACATGCTCATTTGATCGCTATTCCGGTGGCAATAACAGCTCTTGGAGCAGCAGCAGCAGCATTCCTACGTATCGGCAGGAACCG
>Ga0187833_10001493_pt1 | contig 26687 bp, 41 predicted proteins | sample ETNtaG_37_FD_167968 | JGI IMG/M metagenome (GOLD analysis project Ga0187833, IMG submission 167968) | Marine microbial and viral communities from oxygen minimum zone, Eastern Pacific Ocean - ETNP2014_SV_400_PacBio MetaG (Illumina Assembly) | ecosystem: Environmental > Aquatic > Marine > Hypoxic...
CAAGCCTTAATGAATTATCCATCTTTTCCATAGATTTAGTTAATGGGTAAATTTCGAATACAAACCCATCTTGTTCTGAGGCATAATGAAAAGGCCCATTGCCATGTTGGTGGTAATCAAATTTATGGCCCAATAATTCGTATTGATTTTTAGAGGGTTTTATTTATACAAAGGTTTAAAAAAATATACCTCTTTAAATATTTATAAAAGAGAGGTCAAGATGGGAAAAGCTGATCAGAAAATCAAGGAAGCAAAGAAAGAAATTGAACAACCTGAAAAATCTTTTAGGATCTTCAGGGTTTTGTTTTGATTTTAACTAAACTTAAGACAAAAGCTCCTAGTAAAAATAAACCAATAACAACTAAAAGAGCTGGTTTAAAACCAAAAGAAGTTGCTATATATCCAAATAAAAATGGCCCTATAACTCCAGAGAATTTTTCTGTTAATCCTTGATATCCAAATAGTTCAGCAATTTTTTCTTTAGGGGCTAGGTCTACTAAGATAGGCCGAGTAATTGTCCAGATAGCTCCAAGCAGTGCTCCTCCGAAAATTCCTACAATTAGGAAAGTTATAAATGTTGTTTTAAAATATAGAAGTAAGATAATTACAACCCATAAAAAAATAACCGAAAGCAAGGTTTTTTTATGTCCAAATTTGTCGGTTATATATCCAAATATCATAGCTCCAATGAATGCGGCAAGAGCCATTATTAGATAGATAGGTAGGAATTGTATTATTGAAAGTCCTAGTTGATCTCTAGCATAAAGATAAAGAAATATTATAGCAGTACTTGCTCCATCAACATAAAGAAACGAAGCTAATAAGAACAGCCATACTGACTTGAATTTTTTAATACTTTTTATAGTATAGATAACTCGTTTAAAGGCTTGTTTAAAATGATTTGGTTTAATTTTAGTTTTTGAAATTTCTTTAAGATAGTAAAAAGTTATTAATGAAAGCGAGAAAAAAAGCAAAGCTGTTAAGATAAATATAATCTTTATACCAAGAATTGTTTCAAAGCCATAAGTGTAACCAACTATGTAAGCTACGGCGATACTTAGTATAGTTCCAAGATAGCCGATAGCTGTTCCTATGCCAGATATTTTTCCAATGTTATTTTTATTTGATAAGTTTACTAAAAATGAATCATAAACATCAAGACCTGCGTGATAAAAGAAATTAGCGAAAAGTCCAAGGAATAAAACTAAAGTTAAACCAAAAAATCCTGTAAAAAAAGTGAAAATACAACAAAGTAGTGTGAATGAAAATAAAAGTAATTTTTTTCTTTGAGTGATATCTGCAAGAGCTCCTAAAAATGGAACTAATAAACCAGCTAATAACATTGATAAAGACATTACAACACCTACATGAAAAGCTGTTCCTCCTTTGAGGATAACAAAAAGAGGGAAATATACAGTTATAAATAAAGCTGAAAATATAGTGTTGGCTAGATCGTATATACTCCATCCAAATATTTGTTTTTTAAGTGTTGTCATTTAATCTTTTTATGTTTCTTTTTATTTTTTTATTACATGTGTTTTTTCAAAAACGATTTAACTCTCTTTTCATATTCTTTTGGGTTAATTGCATACGAATAACCATGATCAGTATTCTCTACAATCCATAATTCTATATTAGGGTTACTTTCTTTTAGAGCGTATGCATTTTCAACAGGAATTTGACTATCTTTTTCTCCATGAATTACAAATATTGGGGTATTAAGATTTTTTACAGCTTTTACAGGAGATACTTTTTTTGGATCTATGTTTAGAAAAATTTTAGCATAAAATTTTGTTGTTATTACAAATGGAAATTTTAATGAACCAAAGTAGAAGTAAGTATGTTCAATCATTTTATTTAATTCAGCATATGGAGAATCTGCTATAATAGCATTTACATTAGTTTTTGCCATTAACATTGCTGATCCGCTAAGTGAAAATCCATATAGGGCAATTGGTTTTCCAGGAAATTTATTTTTTGCAAAATTTACAACAGCTTTTACATCTTCAACTTCTTTATAACCCACGGTAGATATTTTTCCAGAACTTTCACCAAAATATCTATGGTCGTAAAAAATTATATTATAATCAGGATATAGGAATTTGGCAACTGGTAGAATATTTCCTTTATCAAATGGATAACCATGCCCTACTATAACTGTCCCATTAGCTTTATCAGATTTAATTAACCATCCTTTAATTTTTATTTTATCAGATGTAAGGACAGAAATATTTTCATATTTAAGACCATAATTGCTAGGAGTATTAAGATCATAAAATCTAGGGGGATGAATGCTTATCAAAAATTGTAATAAGGAATATATTAAAATAAATCCAATTATGATTCCTATTATAATAAGTATTTTTATTATTGATATTGGCATTTTAGCTTTTTGTTTTCCTCTTCTTTGTTTTTATTCTTTTATCAAAAAAACAACAACTGCAATTGCATAGTTTTTGTCATGGCTTATACTTAAGTCGTAACTAATTATGTTATTTATTTTTTCATTGAGTATTAAAATTGGCTTGCCAGTTCTCTTTTTCTTAATTTCTATATCTAACCAATCGAGATTATTAAAAACTTTTTTGCAAGCTTCTTTTGCTGCAAAGATGCCGGCCAGATTTTCTGGTTTATTGCTTAATTCAGTTTTATGGAATATTTTATCAAGAGCTTCTTTTTTTAAATTGGAAAGTCTTTTTATTTCTACAATGTCGCAGCCTGTTTTTATTTTCATATTACTTCATAACCATCCCATCATAAACAATTGCAATATCCATATCAGGATTTTTTTCTTTGAATAAATTTAATAATTTTTCATCCCCTACTCTTAAGGGTTCTTTTCCAAGATGGCTAAATTTTAGTTTCATCATTTTACCTTTCCCTTTCTCTTACTTGTTGAAGTTTTCTTTCTTTGTGATGTTGGTCTGAAGAATGTAGTTTATGTTCAATTTCATTCATTAGTTTGTTCATAACTTTATGTATGACTCTTGCTAAATCCCAGTCAGCATAATCTGCCTCAAAAACATTAGTGGCATCAACTCTTACATGGACACTAAATTTCTTTTTTTTAGCTTTTTCAATATTGCCTTTTCCAGCTTTTTCATATTCTTTAATATGAAATTCAAATGATGCAAAATTCTTCAACTGCCTTTGAATCCTTATATAATACTCATTTAATAATCTATTAATTAATTGGTTTTCTTTTTCAGTTAGTTCATTAACACCTGCCGCATGGATAACTTTGATTTTATCTGTTATATTTACCATTTTTATTATTTTTGATTTTCATTTTAAAGTTCTCTAACTTTTTTTTCAATTAGTTTTGTAGCAGTTAGATAAGATAATTTTCCAAATTTTTCTGGTAAAATTGGTTTTCCTATTTTAACTTTGCTTTTTCCGAATTTTTTGGGGATAGCATATCTTCCGGCAGGCATTATTTCAAACAAACCTTCTATTTTTATTGGGATTATTGGAACATTCATATTTAATGCGAGGTATCCTACTCCTAGTTTAAATTTATTCATTTTTCCGTTTCTTGTTCTTTGAGCTTCTGGAAAAATTATTATTGAATAATTTCGGTCAATAAATTCTCCTGTAAATTCAAGGCTTTTATCTGTGCCAATTGTTTCTCCAAAAGGATAACCATTGTAAAATAAAGCCGTACAAAAACCTCTTAGTTTCATATATAGTTTAAGGAAGGAAGGTTTTGTTCCAATACCAAAAACATGATAGGAATCAGCTGGAATAGCTGTTTTAAAATTATTCTTAGTTAAAATTTTATTTATCATCGGGGTGTCTAGTACACTTTGATGATTTGATACAAATATCGCTGGTTTTGAAGTAAGATTTAGATTTTCTGTTCCAAAATATTCTATCTTATTAAAAATTCTTATATAAGGATAGAACAAAAAATTTTGAAAAATAATTCTTGTTAATTTAGCTAAAGGGTTAAGAGGCCATTTTTTAAATTTAATGCTTAATGCAGGTTCTTTAATTATTTTTTGAAGATCATTAACATTTGTGTATTGAGTGATTTTGGTTTCATTAATTTCTGTATCAAAAGCAAGTTCAAATTCTGAAATTAACTCAACTCTTTTTAAAGAATCCATTCCAAGATCAGATAGTTTAGATTTTAAATTTATTTTTTGAGAAGGTTTTAATATTTTATCTATTATGTTAAATAGTTTATCTTTGTAAGTATAAGGTTCTTTAATTTTTGATCCTAGTTTTTCTAACACAACATATTTTTTTATTTTTCCTAAAAGTGTTTTAGGAAAGCTAGTTTCTGGCCAAATAGAAGAACTTTGGATTTTTTGGTGTTCTAATAATTTTTTATTTGCTTGTTTTATTATGTTTGGCAGGTTTGCTTTTTTATTTAAAATAAGAATTGCATGGATTTGGTTGTCTTTTTGCAAGACACAGCTTTCGTCTATTTCTGGCATTTTGTTTAAAACAAGTTCAATATCTACTGGATAGACGTTTAATCCAGAACTTGTTATTATAATATCTTTTTTTCTTCCTTTAATGTATAGACAGTTGTTTTTTATTTCACCTAGATCTCCAGTTTTAAACCATTTATTTTCAAAAGCTTGTTTTGTTTTTTCTGTGTCTTTAAAATAACCTGAAAAAATATTTTTTCCTTTGACTAGGATTTCTTTATCTTTGGCTAGTTTAACTTCAACATTTTCAGCAATTTTTCCGACGCTGCCTGTTTTCCCAATAATAGAATTTCCAGAGACAACAGAAGAGGTTTCTGTTAAACCATAGCCTTGAATTACGGAAATTAAATGTTTTTTCCACCACTTTTCTAGTTCAACATCTAAGTAAGTTCCTCCAACACCTATTAGCCTAAATTGAGATCCTAAGTTGGATGAAATAGACTCTCTCTCTAATCTGTTTTTTAGAGATTGTAGGACTCCGGGAACTAAAATAACTCCATTTATTTTTTTATTTTTAATAAAAAAAATTATTTTTCTGGTTTGAATAGTATCAATAAAGAAAATTTCATGATTGAAATATATTGAGAAAAATAATCCATAAACCTGGCTGAAAATATGGGATAAGGGAAGTAAGTTAAGAATTTTTAGTTTTATTTTCAGGGGGATGGTTTGAACAGCTGAATTTATGCCAGAAGTAATGTTTTCATTTGTTAAAACAACCCCTTTTGGCTCATTTGTTGTTCCTGAAGTATAAATTATTTCTAAGATGTCTCTAGGTAGGATTTTTGGTTTTTTTGGCTTTCCTTTTATTTTTTCTATTTGTTTGGTGAGATTTTCTAGATCTTTGCTTTGAAAAATTGCTTTAGGGTGTACCTGATTTTGTATTTTTTTTAATAATTTTTTATCTGTCATTATATCAAGAGGAACAACTATGATTCCAGATAATATACATGAGAAATATAAAACAACATATTCTATTGAATTGCTGGCTAGAATAATTATTTTATCACTTTGTTTTATGTTATTTTTTTGAAGGAAAATTCTTGTTTTATTTATCTTTGTTTTTAGTTCTTGGCCTGTTATATTAAATGTTCTGTAACCTTTTTTTTGATTAAGGACTATATCACCTTTATTATTATCTAGAAAATTTTCTATTAAATTTTGTATTGAAGTTACACCTTTTTTCATAATTTTAATTAGTTTTGATATTATTTAAGTTTAAGTAAAAAATCTTTAAATATTAGTTATTTAAATACCCTTAGTAATTTTCTTTATTTAATAATTTTGTAAATCAGATAGTAATTACAGAAAAATAATTTATTTTTTCTTTTTAGAACTCTTCCCTCTTAACGCAATAAGTTTTTTAACTTTGCTCTCTTTACTTTTATTACTTGGAGACCTGCTAGGGTTTTTCCCAGGTTTCTTTCCAACCTTCTTTTTTATTTGTTTTCTCTTTCCCATTTTATTAAAGGGCTCGGTGAGGAAGTGCCACAAACAATGACCGAATCAATCTTAACCTATCGATATATTTTAATGGTTATCTCCCTCGCGCTGTAAAGAAGCTTAAAGAGCACAGATTTCATATGGCGAGTTATAGCCCTTCCACCACATTAACAGCCGAATACTCAACAGAGGCTAAACAGTCACATCCTTTCCAGGACAACCGATGTACTAACATAATAAAATTCGTATTTAAAGATGTGTTTTAATTTTGTAGTAGTTATTTTGAATTTTGCTTTATTTAATAAGTTTTTCATCTAATCTAAGTCCATTAGATGCAATAATCTAAAAAAACAAATCTTTATAAACCATAAAAACCACTTAATATCGTCTACTTCGGTAGATAGGGGTGTTTAACTTCGGTTTTATACCTCTTTTATATTCTAATTAATCCAGAAATAAATCCTAATTATTGTAAGTCCTCTCCCTCTTCATCAAATTCAACAATATCTCTAATATCATCAACAGAAACCCCTAATCGCAAAGCGATTTCATTTAGTATTTCTTCTTGGTCTGTAGTTTCAAGCACAAACTTCTCATCAATATCCCCATATCCCAAATCAACTTCTGCCTTACCATCTTCAATTTCAACTTCAATTTCTATCTCTTCATCTTTTTCTTCATAGCCATATGACTTGCCTTTCCGTGCTTCTTGTGCAAGTTCTCTTGCTTTATCTCCAAGCTCCTCTGCCATTTCAAAATCTTCTTCAGCAAATGCTTGTTGTGCCTTTACAAATAGGTCTTTTGCTTCTTCTAAAAAACCTCTAGCCGTAGTTATGTCCCTTCCTTTAGCAGTCTCTTTCTCAATCCTTTTTTCTGCCTTTTCTATTTTATCTTGTGCTTTCCTTATAGCATGCCCAGCACTTTTCTGCTCTTTTTCAGTAATGCCAAAATCATCGTCAAATTCATCCTCAACTTCATCTCCATCTCTTCCAGTCTTTTCCTTTATCTTAATTTTTGTTTTCTTCTTTTTCTCTTTTATATCAATCTCTAATTCTCCAATCCTGCCCTCAAAACTATCAATTAACTCCCTAATAAACTCCTTCTGTTCTTCAGTAAGATCTCCCTCAATTTTTATCTTAATTTTTATTTCTTTTTCAACTTCATCCACTTTTTTGTCAAGATCTTTAATCTTCTGTTCAATTTTTATTTCTTTCCTTAATTCCTCTTCAGAATCAGCATCTTCTATTTTTTCTAAATCACCTTTAATATCTTTTCTCCAATTGGACTAATCATAGCATTTATATTAACTTTCACTTATTGGTTCATCATAGGAGCAATAATTGGCTGGGTAATTGGCAAGATTAAATCTAATAAAAACAATACCCTAAAATAACTTTTTGTTATATGCCCCCACAGGCCATGTTAAAATTAAAAAGTTTTATAAAGTTAGATAGATTGTGTTTAGAATAAGATGGTGTTTAATATTGAAGCTTTGGTTTTTTATGCGTTTTTGGTTGATAGTTTTTTTGCTAATGTTGTGATTTGGTTTGCTCCGGGATGGTATAAGAAAGGGATTGGGAAGTTTCATAAGCATTTTCCGGCTTCGAAGGGATGGTGTGCTCTATATTTTGTATTGGTTTTGTGGGTTGGGTATGGGCTTTATAGGTTAGGGGTTTTGCCTTGGTGATTGTTGGAAGGTGTTATGTTCTATCGAAAAGGTTAAATATTGTGAAGATTATTGTAGATTATGGAATTGAAAATTATGTTGGAAGAGCAAGAAGAGGGAGGCTTTACGGTGCATGTCCCATCGTTGCCAGGTTGTATTTCTGAGGGAGATACTGTTGAAGAATCAATTAAGAATATTAGAGAGGCTATTGAGTTGTATTTAGATGTTGAATTAGATGATATTGATAAGAAGGGAAAAATCATTAATATAGAAATATAAAATGGAGCTTCCTCAGATTTCTGGTTTCAAGCCCATTAAGATTCTTAATAAATTTGGGTTTAATCCTGTAAGACAAAAAGGAAGTCATGTGCAATTACAAAAGATTGAAGATAATAATAAGATGATTAAATTAACAGTGCCTATTCATGAAAAGTTGAAAAAAGGGACCTTGTCAAGGATTATAAAAGATTCAAAAGTAAATCAAGAGGAATTTTATAAATATTTGTAGATGGAAAGTATTAGTAAAATAATGAGGGTTCTTGAGGGGCATTATAAGGATGATAGGAGGACTAGTCTTAATAGGATGAGGGGGCATCGGGATCCGTTTAGGGTTTTGATTGGGTGTTTGGTTAGTATTAATATTAAGGATGAGGTTTGTGATGAGATTCTCGGGGTTTTGTTTTCTAAGGTTAATGGGTTTCAGGATGTGATTGATATGAATATTTTGGAGTTGGAGAAGATATTGTGGAATGCACGTTATCGTCGGATAAAGGCGGCTAGACTTAAGGAAGTTTCGAGGGAGGTTTTGGAGAGGTTTGATGGGAGGGTTCCAGATACTGCTGATGAATTGTTGTCTATAAAGGGGATTGGGCCTAAGACTTGTAATATAGTTCTTTCGTTTGCGTTTGATAAAGCAGTTATTCCGATAGATAGTAATACTATTCGGATTTCCGAGAGGGTAGGATTGACTAAGAGTAAAGATTCTAGAGAGGTTGAAAGAGTGTTGATTTCTGGGCTTGAGGAGGATCAGATTCGAAATGCTAATGCGTTGTTTATGTTGCATGGGAGGGAATGTTGTGTGCCTATTTCGCCTTTTTGTTCAGGGTGTCCGGTGGCTGAAGGGTGTGAGAGGAGGGGGGTTGAGAGGGAGAGGTGATTAAGCAACTAGAACCAAATCTCTATTTGACGTCCATTTATCTTTTATTGATCTTTTTATAATATAGAGTTGTTATTTTCTGTAAATTGAAATGTTTAATCAACTTTGAATTAGGTACCTAAGTGATAATTTATCCTAGGGTTTTTTCTTTCACATATCTCCAATAAATAACTATAGTCTGCATTTGGGACTATTTCATTGATTAAGATATCTGTTATGCCCTTAGGAGATAAATTCTTTGTAGTTATAGTTCCACCATTAGATTTAGGGTCCTCTTCAAGATATTCTAATACTTCTTGTCCAAACATATCTAAATAGAAACCAAAAACTACCATATCAGGCCTGTTCCTTTTTAAAATTTCATTACGTTGAAATCTTCAACACATTACTACCGCTTCATTAATCTTATCTGCTAAACATTGATATCTTTTTGGGGGTGTGGTATTTGGGATAATTCTACCGAATTTTATATCTAAACCGTGAACCAACACTGATTCTGCATTCCATATTGGAGTTGCATGAAACATATATTCTGGTCTTTCTAACCTTGCGAAGTCTTTTCTACTAGGGGTACTATTTGTCATAATAATATTTTACTATAAAGGGTTTAAAAATCTTTGTAAAATATAATATTTATTAAATAACAATATTTTTAAATAATAAAAACTCTGTTTAAGTATGACCTTAGTTCCGAATAATTTTAGATATGTTCCATTTAGACTGACTGATGAGCAAATTGAAAATGCTCAATTTATTAAGCCTGCGAGAGTTTTTGTTGCACTTGATCATATTGCTATTAGTTTAGAAAAAAGATTGAGAGATGGTTTTAAAGAACTATTTAGGGATGCGCATTATTGCGCAGCTGCTGAACTAGCAAATGAAGATTCTGATCGAAGATATCTTAATTGAAATTGGTTAAAATAAAAAACACCTCTCACTAAATAAAAAAATAAAGTTAAGCTAGTTGTCTTCGGATAGAATCTATGTTTTCAGCTATTTCTTCACCTTTCTTGGTTAGCTTTATCAACTTAATTCTACCTTTTTTTTCGAAATCAACTAATCCCAAAACCTCTAAAGTCTGAAGGATTTTTACAGCGTGAGAGTAGGTACAATCTACTTCTTTGGCTAGTAAAGAACCGTAACGGGCCTTAGACATTTTCTTTAAAGCTACCAACATCAAGGCCGGCTTTCTTCTAAAAAATATATCGAAATTATCTTTCATTTTCTCTTAAGGGATTTAATTATTGTCTTAGAACTATATGTTCCAAAACTATATATTAGTAGTTGTGATTTAGCTTATAAAGCTTTCCGTTAGAAAAGTTAACCTTGGAGTAGCAAATAGGGGTTACTTTATTTTGGAGTGAATGTGTGTTGTTACTTGTAATGAATCACGGTAATATTTATAAGATACTAATTGATGATTGGTAAATGGGAAATGAAAGTCTACGTTTTAGAATCTATCAGGGAGCTAGAAGTTTAGAGTTAGGTTGATTGTAGGGTGGCTGCTGTGACTATTCCAGGATCTCAGAGTATGTATAAAGGTTTACCAACGGTCATTGGATATAGTGAGGGAGGTAGAACTTTTAGGCTATTCTCTTGCAGAAACTTTCATGATGATGCACCAAATCTTGTGATAAAGACTACTGATGGAATCTATACTTTAATGCCAAGAGATCCAAATAGAGGTTTCCAGGAACATGTTTCAAATTTTGAGAATTATGGAGAATTAGAAGAATTCTTGAAGATGAAATCTTAGATTTCCGGATCACTCCCAGTAAGATCCTTATACATTCCTAAATATCCTTTGCTTAATAATTCTGGCTTGCTTGCGATGAGTTCCATTTGGGTGTTTCCATTGCTGACTGAGTTGATGACGAATTGGTTGATGTCTGATGAGAGGAGGGATTCTATGATTTCGGTTTTGGGCATGTGAAAGCGTACGTCTGGATCATCTATTGTGGATTTTTGAGTGTTTAGTGATTGGTCGACGATTTCCGAGCTCCATAACTCCTCGTTGATTTTGAATTCTACTTTTGGGTTTCCGTATCCTATAAGAGACTTTTTTAATTTGTTTACTCCTAAAGCTAGAAGGATGTAGTTGATGTAGTCTTTGTCGAATTCTTGGAGTGCTTGGTTGATGACTTGTTGTTTGTCGACTAGGCCTTGTTCGTTTTGATTTGCGTAGACTATTTCTTTCAGTGGATTTTCTATGACGATTTTGTTTTGGTTGATTACAGGAGGTTTGTTTATTAGGAATCCTATGAAGAAGGTCACTAATATGATAGAGAGTATGAGAGTTAATACGACCATGAACCTGGATACTTTCTTGAGTCTTCTGAATTTAGTTCGGATTAATACTTTTTCGTTCACCATTTTTAATAAAGTAGAAGGGGGAATATTTAAATGTTTATTGGGAGATAGATAGTTTGATTTTGGAAAGATTTAAAAGTAACTTTTTTATGGTAGTGGGGAGAGGTGTCATGAAATAATATGGCATCGGAATGTAGATATGAAGCGAACTGGAGAGGAGTTATGTTTGGACCAGAGTTGGAATTTGTTACTGTAGATAGGGATTACAAACCGATTGATGCTCATGGAATATTGGAGAGAAGTGATTATTATGGCAAAAATATTAAACGTGAACTTGCAAAGGAACAAGTAGAAATTTTTGTAGGACCTTCCAAGCATCTAAATGTTTTATATAATGGGGCTAAGAGAGTTGTTGGTGATGCGATAAGATTGTGTAAGAAAGAAGGTGTTAGATTATTGCCGGTTGCGTTTTATCAGAATCATGAGTTGATGAGTCTTTCTGAAGGGGAAAGATTTGAAAAAGTTTTGAAATGTTTTGGTTCTAAAGGAAGGGAATATGCTTTTCCACTTAATGGGGATCAAATAAATATTGGAGCTAGGAGTGATGAAGAGGCTTTGGAGATTCATAATAGATTTAGAGTGTTGCTTCCCTATATTGTGGGTTTGGGAGTTAGTTCTCCATTTAGAGATGGAGAGTTGACGAGGATTAAGAGCCAGAGAATTGCTAGTTTAGATAAAATTATTTCTAACTTTTCTAAAGACTCGCCTTTTCCAAGAAGGTTTGATTCTATGAGAGATTATGAAAAGGATGTTGAGAGAAATTCGGCTGAAGGAGATCCTAGTATATATTATCCTTATGTTAGAATGAAGCCTGAGGATGGGATTGCTGCTGAGATAAGGGCGCTAGATAAACAACCTTCCTTGAAGGAAACTTTTGGGTTTTTTGCGTTGTGTAAGGGGCTTATGGATTATGATACTAGTGAGATTGAGAGGACTAGGGATTTGGAAGAGGAGTTTGATAGATCGGTTAGAGAAGGGGTTTTTGATATGGAGTTTGCTAGGGGTTTGGTTAAATATGCTATGAAACATTTGCCTGATAGTGAAAGGAAATTATTGACTCCATTAAGTAGAAAGATTCAAGTGGGAACTCCGGCAGATGTTATGGGAGCTATGGTCGGAGAGGGTAAGAGTTTGAATGAAATTTATGAACGTCTTATTCAATGTAATGAGAAGGATGAAATATTTCTCTAGAAACCCTTAAATATTCTCTTGTTTAGTTAGTTTGATGATAGATATAAAATTGATAAGAGAGAATCCGGATTTGGTTAAGGAGAATATTAAGAAGAAGTTTCAGTATGATAAGGTTGGGTTGGTTGATGAGTTGGTTAAGAAGGATGAGATGTGGAGGAAGATTAAATATGATGCGGATAAGTTGAGGGGGGATAGGAATAAGGTTAGTGAGGAGATAAATAAGGCGAAGAAGGCGAAGGATGAGAGGAAGGCTAAAGAGTTGATTAAGAAGGCTAAGGAGATTCCGGATAAGATTAAGAAGTTGGAGGATAAGACGGATGGGTTGGTTAGTGAGATTCGAGGGTTGCAGATTGAGATTCCGAATATTATGAGTAAGAATGTTCCGATTGGGGAGGATGAGAAGGGGAATAAGGTTGCGAGGAAAGTTGGAAAGATTGGGAAGTTTGGGTTTCCTGTTAAGAGTCATGTTGAGTTGATTGATGAATTGGGGTTAGGAGATTTTGAAAGTTCGAGTAGAGTTTCTGGGACGGGGTTTTATTATCTTGAGGGAGAGTTGGCTTTGTTGAATCAGGCGTTGTTGAATTATGCTCGGGATATTATGGTTAAGAAGGGGTTTAGGTATGTGGAGACTCCGTTGCTTTTACGTGAGGAGATAATTGATAAGGTTACGGATTTGAATGATAAGGAGCAACAGATTTATGTTGTTGAAGATGAGCCGAGGATGGCGTTGATTGGGACCTCGGAACATAGTTTGATTGGGAGATTTGTAGATAGTGAGATTGAAGGTTCAAAATTGCCTATAAAACATACTAGTTATTCGATGTGTTTTAGGAAAGAGATTGGAGCGCATGGGATTGATGAACGTGGTTTGTTTAGGACTCATCAGTTTAACAAGATTGAGATGATTGTGATTTGTGATCCTTCTGAATCTGAGGGGTTTTTTAAAGAGATGCAGGATATTTCGGTTGAGATTTTTGAAGGTTTGGAGATACCTATTAGGGTTTTGAAGATTTGTAGTGGGGATTTGGGGGACTTGAAATATGAGCAGATTGATGTTGAGGCTTATTCGCCTAGAAGGAAGGATTATTTTGAAGTTGTGAGTTGTTCGAATTTGACTGGAAGTCAGGCTCGGAAGCTTGGGATAACTAGTCGGGTTAAGGGTGATCAGATTACTCCACATACTTTGAATAATACTGCTTTGGCTTCCTCGCGGGCTCTTGTTGCTATTTTGGAAAATCATCAGCAGAAGGATGGGTCGGTTAGAATTCCGAAGGCGCTTTGGAAGTATACGGGGTTTAAGGTGATTCGGGGTGGGAAGAAATAGATGGTGAGTTATATTAAATTTTAAAAAGAGTGTTTGTTAATTGTTAATATGGTAGAACGATGGGTAAGTGAGGGAATTGAAGAACGCCTTAAGATCACACATATTAAAAAAAATGGAGACTATCACTGGGTTCTTGAAGGAGTTGATGAAAAAGTGAATGAGTTTGGACTAACTCGTAAACAGATAGTTGTTTATGATAATGATGAAGAGGTTAATGTGAAGCCATGTACTCTAGAAGACCTATATGAAACTTGATGGGAAGTGTTATGAAACTTTAGCGGTCAGTCTAATGGGGGGTAATGAACTTGGACATATATCTGTTAAAGGGAATAGTGGAGGGCAAAAATTTGTTCAACAATATTTCTTTGAAGATAATAGTCCTGGAGCCTATAATAACGGGCATATGTCTGGAGTTCCGTGGCCAGAAGAAAAACCTCTTTTTGTTACTGATTGTTGGTTTCCCTACTTTGATAGCCTGAAAGAGATGCGCCCAAACGCTAGGGAGAGTATTGATATTTGTGTAGATCTACTTTCTCGAGATGGATATTCGGCTAGTAGAGTTCTTGCAAATTCCTAAATCTAATCTGCATAAGATATTTAGAACAAAAAAACTTAAAAGCCTATCTAATCTATTTCTTGAACAATGAATAAAAATGCTAAGCATGTTGCGATAATACTTGATGGGAATCGGAGATTTGCTAAGAGGTTGATGTTGAAGCCTTGGAAGGGGCATAGTTTTGGGAAGGAGAAGGTTGAAGAATTGTTGGATTATGCTAAGGAACTAGGGATTAAAGAAATGACTTTTTATGCGCTTTCGGTTGAGAATATTGATAGTAGGCCTAAGTTGGAGTTGGAATTTTTGTATAAGGTTTTTAGGGAGACGTTTAGGGATATGGATAGGGAGAAGATGATGAGAGGAGGGGTTAAGATGAAGTTTGTTGGGGATCTTTCGTTGTTGCCTTCTGATTTGAGGGAAGAGTGTGTTAGATTGGAGGAGGAGACAGCTGGGAATTCGGAGTTTGTTGTTAATTTTGCGGTGGCTTATGGGGGGAGGCAGGAGTTGGTGGAGGCTGTTCGGAGGATAGTTGATAAGAAAGTTGGTAGTGATGAGGTTTGTTTGGAGCTTGTTAGGGAGAATTTGTATTTGAGTAGTGAACCTGATCTTATAATAAGGACTGGAGGGGAGAAGAGGATTAGTAATTTTTTGCCGTTTCAGGGAGCTTATTCTGAGTGGTTTTTTCTTGATAAGATGTGGCCGGAATTTGAGAAAGAAGATTTGATTGAGTGTTTGGAGGAGTTTGGGAAGAGGAAGAGGAATTTTGGGAAGTGAAAATTTATATATTGATTATGCTTGGATTATTTATGGTTACTAAAAAGAAACCTGAAGGAAAAAGGTCTGTGAAGAAACCATCTAATAAAAAGAGCGTGAAGAAATCTAAGAGAGGATTAGGACGCTCTTATGGATATTGAAGTAATAACTTTAATAGTAGGTATTTTTATTCAATTATTTATAGCAAGTGTTGCTTTTACGTCTTTGTTAATTATACAGAGAATTAATCAAAGAATTATCTTTAATGAAGTTGTTAAACAAGAAAGAGAGTTAAGGATAAAATTGAATGAATATCGAGAGGAAATATCAAGGAGAAAATCATCTGGTTTGGATTTTAATAATATCGCTCTAGATTATGATACTTTGCTTTTCAATTATTATGAATATTTAGCTATTTCAATTTACAAGAGATTAGTTAATGATAATATTTCTAAGCTTTATTTTAAAACATCCTTAATTTATGTTAAGGAACAATTTGAATCTAGTATTTTGTTTGACCAGAAGTTTGCTAATAAGGAAGAATATCCTGCAATGATTTGGCTTTTCAATAACTGGAAAATTTAAATAATCCTTTTGTTGGTAAATAATATGGTTAAGAAGAAATTTAAGATACTAGCTGCGAGTAAGTTTTAATTAGATTAAGAAGAGGAATTTTGGGAAGTGAGGTTAAAAACATTTAAATAAGTGAGCTCACTTAGAATAGTATGACAAATATTACTTTATCGATTGAGGAAGAAGTTTATAGTAAAATGAAAAAACATTCTGAGATAAAATGGAGTGAGTTTGTGAGAAAATCTATTAGAAAAAGAATAGAAGAGTTAGAGAGTATTGAAGGGCTTTCTGATAATGAAAGTATAATGAATATGCTTGCTTCTCAGGAAAGTTTGAAAGAAGATTGGGATAATGAACTTGATGTGAGGTGGGATGATGTATAAACAAGGTGAGATTGTATTGGTTCCCTTCCCCTATACTGATCTAAACGTAACTAAGAAAAGACCTGCAGTTATTATTTCTAATGAAAAAGTTAATAAAACAGAGGATGTAATTTGTTGTCTTATAACTACTAGACCTCGTAATGAAGATCTGTCTATAGAGAATAATGATCTTGAGATGGGAGAACTTCCGTACAAGAGTTTTGTTAGAATGCATAAAATATTTACTATAAACAAAAAATTAATAATAAGAAAACTATGTAAAATAAATAATGGATTTATCGATGAAGTTTTTAATGGGATTGTTAAATATATAAAAAGATTATAATGGCAAAAAAGAAATTTAAGATCCTTGCTGCTTCGGATATTGAAGGGGATGTTTCGGCAACTCGGAAGTTGGCAGATAAAGCGGTTAAGGAGAATGTGGACTTGGTGGTGTTGGCTGGGGATTTGACGGGGTGGGTAGAGGGTGAGGAGGTGTTGAAGCCTTTTGTTGATAAGGGGAAGAAGGTTGTGTTTGTTCCTGGGAATCATGATAGTAGTGAGTTTGCGGGTTTTCTTAGTAAGTTGTATGGGGCGAAGAATGTTGGGGAGCATTATGTTAGGTATGAGGATGTGGGGATCTTTGGGATTGGGAGTCCTGATGGTAGATTGAGTTTGGATGAAGATAAGACGTTTAAGAAATTGAGGAAGGATTTTAAGATGGTTAAGGATTTGGAGAAGAAGATAATGGTTAGTCATTTGAATGCTGCAGGGACTAAGTCGGAGTTTTCGGGGATTCCTGGAAGTGATGGGATTAGGAAGGCTATTGATGAGTTTCAACCAGATTTGTTTTTATCGGGGCATATTCATGAGGCGGAGGGGTTGAAGGAGAAGATAGGTAAGACGAAGGTGGTGAATGTGGGGAAGAAGGGAGAGGTTATTGAGATTTAGAAATGGGAGAAAATTTATTATTTTCTTGTAGGTTTGTTTTTCTTTCTTTTTCTGATATGATATAAGATTATTCCTAGAATACCACCAATAAATATTCCAATCAAACCATAGATTATAAGTAGGGCTGGGATTAGGGCTATGATGCCTAATCCTACACTTGATGGAAGAGAAGGCAATACTATATAGATCGCATATAAAAAAGATATTACTAATCCGATGATTCCTCCTGAGAGAAATGCTAGGAGATTTATTCCGATATTCTTTAGTATATTTCTTAGATCCATCTTTGATAGGGTTTTTTATTTATTATAAATTTATGTAAAATCTTAGAAATATTTTTATACCTCCCTTCTATAAAGTTTATACAATGGCGAGGAAGAAAGCTGTGAATCCGGAGAGTGTTGAGGCTAGTGAGTATAGGGTTATTGATCCGAGTGATGTTAAGAGGAGTGTTGAGATTGCGGTTAAGGAAAAACCTGGAATAGAAGAATTAGAGCACGTGGAGAAGGTTGGGGATGTTAAGAAGGTTAAAAGAGTTGTTAAGAAAAGATCAGTGAAGAAGACTAGTGTAAAGAGTGGTAAGGCTAAGAAAGTAGATGGGCGATTTAGGAGTGATCCCAAGAAGGCCGCGGAGTTTAAGGCTAGTAAGTTGAAGAAGGATGGGTATGTTTTGATTGTTACTGAGAAGCCGCAGGCGGCGGGGAAGATTGCGGCGGCGTTATCTGATGGTAGGGATAGGAAGATTGTGAAGAATAAGGTTAGTTATTATGAGTTTGATCGGAGTGGGGAGAGGATTGTTGTTTGTTGTGCGGTTGGGCATTTGTTTACGGTGAGTCAGACTGTTAAAGGGGCTGGGTATCCAATATTTGATATTGGGTGGTTTCCTAATTTTGAGGTTAAGAAGAGGGATTTTACTAAGGTGTATTATTCGGTGATTAAGGGGTTGGTTAAAGGGGCTGGGGAGGTTGTTGTGGCTACGGATTTTGATGTTGAGGGAGAGGTGATTGGGTATAATATTGTTCGGTATTTGGCTGGTCAGGAGGATGCGAAGAGGATGAAGTTTAGTTCGCTTACGGCTGATGAGTTGCAGAATTCGTATGATAATAGGCAAGATAGTATTGAATGGGGGCAGGCGATCGCTGGGGAGACTCGGCATTTTATTGATTGGTTGTATGGGATAAATCTTTCGAGGGCGTTGATGGCATCTATTAAGACAACTGGAAAGTTTAGAGTTATGTCGATTGGTCGTGTGCAGGGTCCTGCGTTGAAACTTATTGTTGATAAAGAGCTAGAGATTAAGGATTTTAAATCTAGTAAGTATTGGCAGGTGTTTGTTGAGGTTGATGATGGTAAGAATAAGTTGGAGTTGAAGCATAATAAGGATATTACTAAGAAGGAAGAGTTGGATAGGTTTCATGCGTTGAAGGGTCGTGAGGGAGAGGTTGGTACTAAGAAAACTAAGCAGTCGATTAATCCACCTAGTCCGTTTGATCTTACATCTTTGCAGACAGAGGCTTATAAGTTTCATGGACTTACTCCGAGTAATACTTTGGCTATAGCGCAGAAGTTGTATCTTGCTGGTTTGATTTCATATCCTAGGACTTCATCGCAGAAAATTCCTGAGGCTATTGGGCCGTTGGATATTTTGAAGAAGTTGGAGAAGAAATTTGGAGGGTTGGTTAAGAAGGCTAGTAGGAAGAATCCTGTTGAGGGGAGTAAGTCTGATCCGGCGCATCCGGCGATAACTCCTACGGGGAATTTTGGGAGTTTGGATGGACAGGATGAGAAAATTTATAATTTGATAGTTAGGAGATTTATTAGTTGTTTTTGTGATAATGCTGAGTTGGAGAATAAGAGAGTTGAGATGGTTCTAAACGGATTAAAGTTTGCGGCTAAGGGGATGGAGATTCTTAATGCTGGGTGGATGGATGTTTACAAAGTTAAGATGGAAGAAAGGGAGATTAAGGATATGAATGGTAGGGTTAAGATTGAGAAGGTTCGTGTTGAGGAGAAAGAGACTAAGCCTCCTAGGAGATTTAGTCCTGCTTCGATAGTTAGTGAGTTGGAGAAGAGGAATTTGGGGACGAAGGCTACTCGGGCGAATATATTGGAGACGTTGTATAATAGAAATTATGTCAAGGATAAACAGATTAAGGCGACGGAACTTGGTATTCGTTTGATTGAGAGTTTGGGGAAGTATAGTCCGATAATTGTGGATGAGAAATTGACTAGAGAGATAGAGAAGGATATGGATGTGATTCGAGGGTCGAAAAGGGATCTTATTAAGAAAGAGAGGGAGATAATTGGGAAGGCTGAGAGTGCGCTTGCTCGGATTTCGGATGATTTTCATAAGAAAGAGAGTGTGATTGGGAAGGAGTTGTTGGATGCGAATCAGGCTCTTTGGGATAGTGAGAAGGATGATAATACGTTGGATAAAGTTTGTCCTAGTTGTAATAAGGGGAAGTTGATGGTTAAGTTTACGCCGAGGTTTAAGAGTTATTTTGTTGCTTGTAATGCGTATCCGGATTGTAAGCAGACGTATTCGTTGCCGAAGGCGTTGATAAAGAATAATCAAAATAAAAATTGCGAGGATTGTGGGTGGCCTTTATTGTTGTCGATTAAGAAGGCTAGGAGGCCTTGGGTGTTTTGTTTTAATCCGGAGTGTCCTGGGAAGAAGCCGTTGGATGTTAATGGGAATGATGCGAAAAAGGAAGAGAGGTATGTGGGGCAAGTTACTGATTTGAAGAGGAAGAGTATTGGGGAGATTGAGAGGGTTGAGAAAAACTAAAAGAGGTTAAAATGTATAAGAAAGAATTTGATTACTATATTTATATAGATTTTTCTGAAAATCTAATTGGGTACAATATTATTGAGAAGAGTAAGATTAGAGAATTAATTCCAAGGATTTCTAAATTGAAGCACTATAAAACTCTTAAACATAAGAGTGAATATTTGAATTCTATGAAGAAATTATTCAAGCGGAACAATATAGGTTCCTATTTGGTGAAAGCAAAGATTCTTAATATGAGGGAAAATATAATTCTTTTTAGTGAGGTACTTGATTTTATTAAGAAGCATAGTAGTTGTATTATTTTTATATCTGTTGATGATTTCCAGTTTAGGAGTTTTAAGAAATTAATTGGCGTGTTGGATGAGAATAATACTGAAGTGGTAAAAGAGAGTAAATTACAAAAGGGAACCACAGAATACAGGATGAGTTTGATTATAGATACACAACTGAACATTGTTAGAAGAAAAGAATAATAGACTCGGGGACTCGTCAATCCTACTTGCCACGTCAAGCATGGTGTTCGTCAGAGTCCTTTCATCTATTAATAATTTACATAGGAAGGTAGATTATAAAAGGTTTTTGGTTTGGCAATTTTTTAGTAGAAAAACTTTATATCTTAAAGACAATTCTAAATCACTGAGTTGATTAGTGTAGTTGATAATGGACGTGAAACCTGTTTGTTTAATGATATTATTATATACAAATCTTTGGAGATTGAAAAAATAGGGAAGGTTTATTAATAATAACTGATTTAGTTTTTTATGGAGAGGTATTTATTTGTAGTTGTTGTGGTGATTGTTGTTATTGGTGGATGGGTTTATTTTTATGGTGGATTGGATGATGCTCATGATAATGATATAATAATTCCTGAGGGAGCTGTCGCTAGTTTTGAGGAAGTTAGTGGTGAAGTGGGTTTAGAATATGTTCAGAGTGTTCGATCTGTTAATAATGATTTAGATTATCTTAAAGAGTCTATGCCTGAGTTGTTTTCTGGAGGGGCTGCGGTTGGAGATTATGATGATGATGGGTTTATTGATATTTATGTAACTGTGCTTGATGGGAAGGATAAATTGTTTAGGAATGTTGAGGGAGAGTTTGTAGATGTTAGTGAAGAAATGGGATTGAATCTTGATGTTAAATCAAATAAGGCTGAATTTGGAGATATTGATAATGATGGGGATTTGGATTTGGTTGTTAGTACGATTGATGATAGATATTATTTGTTTGTTCAGGATAATGGTGGGTTTGTTGAGGAAGGGGTTGCTCGTGGGCTTGGGACTGAGATACATAAAGGATTTAGTGTTGATTTTTTTGACTATGATAATGATGGATGGTTAGATATTAAGACTAATGATTGGAATGGGTATGGTGGTGGTAAGGATAGTGGGTATGGGGGGTTGTTTAGAAATGATAGAGGTAAGTTTGTTGAGGTTAGTGATGAAGTTGGTGTTAAAATGATTACTTCTCAGGAGTTTGGAGATTTGTCTTTTGATAGCGAGTTTGGAGATTTTGATAATGATGGTTTGATGGATTTGATTGTTGCGGCTGATTTTGGGAATAGTAAGTTGTATTGGAATTCTGGGAATAATAGGTTTGTTGATGGGACTGTTGATAGTGGTGTTGGGCTTGATGAGTTTGGGATGGGAGTTAGTGTTGGGGATTATGATAATGATAGTTTGGAGGATTTTTTTGTTAGTTCTATTTATTGTGAAGGTGAGGATTGTTTTGAAGGGATGAGCGGGAATAAGTTGTATAGGAATAACGGTGATCGAAGATTTAGTGAGGTGGCTGTAGAGGTTGGGGTTGAAGATGGGGGGTGGGGATGGGAGGCCGAATTTTTTGATTATGATTTGGATAAAGATCTTGATTTGATAATGGCTCGGGGAATGAAGGATAAAATTATGGGAGAACATGATTTTACTAGTTATGCTGTTGTGCTTTGGGAGAATGATGATGGGATGTTTAGGGATGTTACCGAGGAAATGGGTCTTGGAATTATTGGGGAAGGAAGAGATGTTGTTATTCTTGATTATGATAATGATAAGGATTTAGATGTGTTTGTTGTGAGGAATGGTGAAGGGGGATTGTTGTTTAGGAATGGGTTGATTGGTTAAAGCCACCCTCGCTTCCTTATCCCTTCGTTAATAATTTCGAAATTGAGTTCTTTTTCTGGGAGTGAACGATGCTTTCTAATGATGGCTTTCTTTTTTTGGTTTTTGTTTTGGAGTTCGATTAGGCATTTGCTCCAGTATTTTAGGATGTCTCCTCCGACTAAGTTTACTCCGGCTTCTTTTCCTTTTAGCCATTCTTCTTCGCTTAGGAATTCGTTGTAGACTTGGGCAGTTATTAGGACGGGGATGTTACGTTTTCTTGCTATTTCGTGGAGGGCTTTGACTTGGGTTGCCAAGTCATTGTTTATGTCTCTTACATCTTCTGGGGATTTTTTTCTGGCCTCGGCTAATTCTAATCGGTAGAGCATTGTTATGCTGTCTACTATGATTAGGCCTATATTTTTGGATTCTTTTAATTCTTTTAGCATGGTGAAGAAAGATTTTTTTTGTTCTTGAAAGTTTGTGGGTTTTAGGATGATGATGTTTTTTAGGATTTTCTTATTTATTTCTGGATCTTGAGATATTTGATTGACACGTTCTACTGAGAAACTTCCTTCGGTGTCTATGAAGATTATTTTTTTGTTGTTTTTTGCTTGATGGCAGGCGGTTAGTGTGATGAAGTTAGATTTGCCCGAGGCTGATGGGCCGTAGAAAAGGGTGATGATTCCTTTTTCGTAACCGCCCTCTAGCCATTTATTTAAATCATGAGAGCCGGTTAGGATTTTGGTTGAGGGTGGGTTGGTTTCTTGGACTTGCTGAGAATAGTTAGATTCTTTTTCTTCCATGGAAATATATGGGTAAAATGGTTATAAGGATTGTCGTTATAGTATGAAATCGTCTCTTAAATATCCAAAATGGTGCATAGAAATCCTAGTATATATTCTTGGGTTGAAGTAAAAGCCTGAGTGATCGTCTATAGAACTCAAATGTTCTTTTGCATATCTGAGTGCATTGTTAAAGTTTCTAATAACAGGTCTATCGTGTCTGCCTTCAAGCACCCCTAATCCGTGATCAGATATTTCTTCAGGAAGTAAGTCTTTAAGATCAGGACCCCAATAATTAGGATAATTAATCTCAAATTTTTCGATATCAAAATACGTGTTGACTTCGTTTAAATCATCAAGTATGCATATTGAGTTTGGAGATATAAGGGCCATTCTCCTAATTGAATCGTCTGTATTTTCTCTTATCCAGGATATTGCTCTGTCGACAATTGATAATTTGTTTTCTAACATTTCAATATTAAGAGAGATTTATTTGCATATATATCTTATCATTTACTACCTTAATTAAAACAAAATCTGAGAAAGACTTTTATATAGAGAAAGAGTAGGTTTTTTGTTGGTGTTAGATAAAATGGATAATAAGAAACTTGGATTGTTGTTGGTCGGGATTAGTTTTGTGTTTGGGTTTTTTCTCGTTTATTTTAATGTGAATTTGGTTGGGGATTCTGGTGAGTTGGGATGTAATCCTAGTGAAGAGTGCAAGAGTGTTGCGGGGTTGGTTAGTGTGACTAATATGGGATTTGGGTTTTTTGGGTTTATGCTTGCTCTTGGATTTTATTTTTTATTTTTTAATAAAACAGAGGAGAGGATATTGGATAGGCTTGAGGCTCAGAAAGAAGTTGCGGTTGAGGAGGAGAGGTTTAGTTTGATATTAAAGGCCTTGGATGATTATGAGAAGAAGGTTATGGAGATTGTTAAAGAGCAGGATGGGATTACGCAGAGTACGTTGCGGTTGCGTGCTAATTTGTCAAAGGCTAAGTTGAGTTATGTTTTGCAAGAGTTGGAAAAGAGAGGGTTGGTCAGTAGGGTGCCTAATGGGAAGACTCTTGAAGTGCATTTGAGGGTTTGAAACCCCGTATGAACGTTCTTGAACGGAGATTTGGTGAGTAGAGAGGTTCTCTAGTGTTGTGTTCAGACCCTAAATCTTTAATAGTGTTATATGTAGGTAATAGGTATGATAAGTAAGATGAAAGGAGGTTTAAAATGAGTGAAGAACACGGACACGGTCATCATGAGCACCATGGACATGAGCATCATAAGCATGATGAAGATCATGGACACCATAAGCATCATAGCCATGGGAAAGATGAGACTGTAACTTTTAAGAAAGAGACTTTATGGAAAGCAGGTACTTTTATTTTTGCGGCATTGTTTGTAATAACATTGTTGATGAATGGAGGTATTGATTTTGATAGTATTGGTAGAGGGAGTGGTAATGGAGGGGGGAATGCCCCTGCACCTACTGTGCCACCTACAACGGGAAATATTAAGATTACTTTAGACGATAGCGATCCAATTTTAGGAGATAATGGAGCAGATATTACTATTGTAGAATTTTCGGACTTTCAGTGCCCTTTCTGCCAGAGAGCTGCAGACGGAGCTGTTGCGGAGTTTAAGCAAAGTGATTATTTCAAGAAGGGAGATGTAAAATTAACTTTTAAGCATTTTCCATTGAGTAGTATTCATCCGCAAGCGCAGAAAGCTGCGGAAGCAAGTGAATGTGCAAATAGGCAAGATAAGTTCTGGGAGATGCATGATATTATTTTTGCGAATCAGAGAACACTTGATGTTGTAAGTTTGAAGAGTTATGCTGGTCAGATAGGACTTGATACAGGTAAGTTTAACAAATGTCTTGATGGTAATGAGGCTGCGGATAAAGTTGCTAGTGATTTGAAGCAAGCTACGGATGCTGGAGGTCGAGGAACTCCTTATTTTGTTTTGATAAACAAAGATGGAGATACTGCTGCAGTAAGTGGTGCGCAACCTTGGGTTAATTTCGAGGCAGCTATAAAGTCATTGCAATAATATGAAGAGGCTTGATAAGATTAAGAAAGTAATTGTTACCAAGCCTTATGTCTTTTATTTTATTTTTATTTTTTTATTTTATATTTTTTTGAATGTTGTTATAAATCAGATCCATATAACCAGAGGAGTTCTGTTTGATAATTTATTATATGGAACTTTTTTTGTAATTTTTAATATTTTTATTGCAGGGTTGATTGCAGTGAATATTAATCTAATGGTTCTGAGATTTAAAGAATTGAAGAGTATTAATAATGGTGAGAAAGGGTTGACGAGTTTTGGGGTTTTTATGGGGGTTTTGGGAGGAGCTTGTCCGGGGTGTTTTGTTGGATTGTTTCCGGCATTTTTGGGGTTGTTTGGAGTTACTGCTAGTTTGAGTGTCTTGCCATTATATGGTATTGAGATTCAGATAGTGAGTGCATTGTTGTTAATTGGGTCGGCGTATTTGTTGACGAATGATGCGACTTGTAGGGTTAAGTTTGATTGAGCAATGAATTAGTTAATTTTATTAGGAATAGGATATTTTCTTGTTAATGAATAATAGAGGTTATTATGTTGATTCTTGTGTGTATTTGAATTTATGGAATAAGGAAATTGCTGAAAACGGTTTTCCTTATTGGGAATTTGCAGATAGATTTTTTAAAAAAGTTGAAGAAAGAAATCTTATTGTATATTATTCTGGATATTTATTGAAAGAATTAAGTTACGTTCTAGGAGATCAAAAATTTATTGAAAGATTGTCTTTTTTTAATCCTAGTTATTTTAAGAGGATTAGTTTGACTAAGGATGAGTATAATAATGCTAAGAATATTCATATAGATAATAGGGAGATTAGTTTTTATGATGTTGTCCATATGTTATTAAGTAAGAAGACAAATAGTGTTTTGATTACTCGAGATAGGATGCTGATAATGCTATGTGATAAGCATGGAGTTGAGGTAGAGATTCCTGAAAGAGTTTTATAATTTTCCAAAATTATTTAGTTCGTCTAAATTAAATTCTTCTTTGTCTAGCTGTTCCCTTATTTTTCTTATTTCTTTTACTGAATCTCCTGTATTTGGTAATATTCCAGTTAAATTGTCTAATTGATTAGTTGTTTGTTTTGATTCCATGTTGTATTTAGGGATAAGAATTATATAAGGGTTGTGGTTTTGTGGTGGAGGATTGGAAAACTATATATACTTCTTGCATCTTTGATGTTTATGAAAACGGTAACTATATCTAAGGAAGAATATAACAATCTTAAGCGACAGGCCAATGTTGATTTGTTAAAACAGTTTATGGAGAGTTTTAAGGATATTAAAGAAGGAAGAGTGAGAAGAGTTAAGTGATTGTTGATGATTAATCTAATTCTTTTCTATCTATTAAAGTGTCTAATCATCTTTCAAAACAACAAAAATCTTGGGTATTTTTGAGCATTAAAAGATTCTTAATCTTTTAATACAACAACATTAGTCATTCCTCTTCTTTTTCTTTCGACAATTTCTTTGCCTTCTAGTCTGTCGATGATTCTTGTCATTTTGGCTTTTCCGAATCCTGTTTTTTCTATTAGGTCTGCTTGGAAGATGGCTTTGTTTTCTTGAATTAATGATAAAACCTGTTTTTCTTCGGGTTTTAATTCTGTGAGGTTGATTTTCTTTTTTTCTGGTTTTTTGTGGATGGTTTTTGTTTGTACGACTAGTTTTTCATGGGGTTTTGCGAAGATTAGAATTATTGCTACTATCACTAGTAGGATTATGGTAACTAGGGACATGTAATACATATTGTTGAAGGATTGGTGGTAGATGCAGTCGTCTTCGGTGCAGGAATCTTTATTCATATCAGTTATTATCGAGTTGAATGAGGTAATGTTGAAGACTAATAATAAAGAGACTCCTAGCAAGATGTATCCGACGTATTTATTTTCCATGGGTTAATAGTTGATTTGAGGTATAAAAATGTTGTGGAGAGTGAAACTAGTTTCACAAAAGAGTTTATATAATTATGATTACGTGAAAGGTTTATTAAAATGAGTTTAAAAGAATTTACAAAAGAATTGAAAGGAAGTAGAGTTGAGGGGGAGTTGTTGAAGACGATTTTTATTTCGCTGGTAGTTTCGTTTATAACATTTGGGATTTTGTATTATTTTAAATTTAGGGGCGTTGAGGATTTTATTCCTAAGTATGGTTTTTTTATTTTCTTTTCTATATTGAGT
>Ga0187833_10001499_pt1 | contig 26614 bp, 19 predicted proteins | sample ETNtaG_37_FD_167968 | JGI IMG/M metagenome (GOLD analysis project Ga0187833, IMG submission 167968) | Marine microbial and viral communities from oxygen minimum zone, Eastern Pacific Ocean - ETNP2014_SV_400_PacBio MetaG (Illumina Assembly) | ecosystem: Environmental > Aquatic > Marine > Hypoxic...
TCTGTCCCGCGGAGTGCATCATCCCCGGGCGGCCGATGGGACAGTGGCCGTGGTATTACATTGACCCCGATGCCTGCATTGATTGCGGCGCCTGCATTCCGGAATGCCCTTTTGACGCTATTTTCGATGAGAGTGCGGTTCCGGCGCAGTATGCTGCCAAAGGCGGCGAATACATTGCCAGGCTGGGGCTGGAAGGGCATTACGAGGGGAAGAACGAGCACGGCGAAGCGGTGGTGCTGGATTGTACCCGGCAGCTGCAGGCCGGCGAAGAGGTCGATCTCACCCCAGACATCAAGCCAAATTACGACTATTTCTCCGAGGGTACTGGTTATGATGCCTTGCAAATGGAAGCGGCCGTTCCGGCTGCCAGGCCAGCCGAGACGGAAACCCCGGCAGCTGCTCCAGAGCCGGCCGCGGCTGCGGAGGCTACCCCGCCTGCGCCGCAATCGGAACAGCTTGAAGAAGTTGAGCAGCCCCCCGATGACGGCGGCCCGCCCGAGGCGCCTGCCGCCCCTCGCCGGGAGCCGCCGCTGTTTCTGACGCTCGGACTGGTGCGCGGGTTGATTGGCCAGGTGGTCGGAACCGTGTTCGGAATGGGGCTGACCTGCCTGGTGCGACTGGTGCTCGGTCTGGAGGAAATCTGGGCAGCAGAACCAGCCTGGGTGGTGGGCGCGCTTTTCGGCACTGTCGGCTTTGTCGTGGCGGTGGGGGCGGTGACTGATTGGGGCAAATGGATGCTCGGGCAGGAGACACCGATGCGGCATGGCCCTCCGGAGGGAAAGCCGACGTGGACGCGCTACTTCTGCGTGGATTACAACCACAGGGTCATTGGAGTGCAGTACACGGTGACCGGCATCGCCATTATGCTGATCGGCGGAGCGCTGGCGTGGATTTTCCGTTTGGAGTTGCTCGCGCCGGAAATGCAGATAATCACGCAGGGCACGTTCAATTCATTCATCAGCGCGCACGGGATAATAATGATTGCCAGCATCCTGCTCGGAGTGGGCGGCATGATGAACTATCTGGTACCGCTGATGATCGGCGCATCGGATATGGCCTTCCCGCGCTTGAACGCGTTTGGTTATTGGATAAACGTCCCCGGTGCAGTGCTGGTTGTCACCGCGCTGTTCCTGGGTGGCTGGGACACCGGCTGGACGGGTTATCCGCCGTTGAGCGTGCGCGCGCCTATCGGCGTGCAGCTGTTCTTTTTGGGCGTATACATGGTGGGGCTGTCATCTATTCTTGGCTCGCTCAACCTGCTGGTTACTGTGGCGCGCATGCGCGCGCCGGGGATGAGTTTATTCCGCATGCCCATTTTCGTCTGGGCTTCGGTTGCCACCGCGTTAATTCAACTGACCGCCACTCAACTTATTGGCCTTTCGTTTCTGATGGTGCTGGTGGAGCGAGTGCTGGGAATGGGCTTCTTTTCCCCTGTCCTTTCTGATGCGGCTGTGGCCGTGGGCGCTCCGCCGGGAGACCCGATTCTCTTTCAGCACCTTTTCTGGTTTTACTCGCACCCGGCTGTCTATGTGTTCATTCTCCCCGGCCTCGGCATTATCAGCGAGCTGCTGCCGGTGTTTGCGCGCAAGCCGCTCTTTGGCTACAAGTGGATAGCCATGTCCAGTATGGCGATTGCGCTGGTCGGGTTTCTGGTGTGGGCGCACCACATGTTCACGGCCGGGATGGAGGAATTCCTGCGCGTTCCCTTCATGCTTGCCACTCTGTTTGTGGCCGTGCCTACCGGAGTGAAATTCTTTAGCTGGCTGGGCACGCTCTGGCAGGGCAAGTTGACCTTTCCGACGCCGATGCTTTTTGTGCTTGGCGCGATTTCAGTGTTCCTGATTGGCGGCCTGACCGGGCTGCCCAACGGCACGGTGACGACGGATTTGTTCCTGCACGACACGTACTGGGTGGTGGGTCACTTCCACGCCACCATGTTCGGTGGCTTCGCCTTTCCGTTCTTCGCAGCCATCTATTACTGGTATCCCAAGGTGACCGGGCGCAAGTACAACGAAGCGCTGGGCAAACTTCACTTCTGGTTGATGACGCCTGCATTCTGGGTGCAGAGTCTGGGGCAGGCTGCCGCCGGCCTGAAGGGGATGCGGCGACGCATTGCTGATTATGACCCGGCGCTCGGGATTGAGCCTTATCAGTTGTGGGTGACACTGGCCGGAATAGTCATTGGTGTATCGGTGCTGATTTGTATTTTCAACCTCTGGCAGAGCGCGCGCAAGGCGCAGCTGGCGGAGGCGAACCCGTGGGACTCGCGCTCGCCCGAATTCCAGATCCCCTCCCCCATTCCCGAGCACAGTTACGCGCAGCCCTTCGAAGTGGTGGGCGAGCCGTATGATTATGGCCTGCCCGGCTCCGTTTATGTGGACATGCGCCCGGCGAGCGCGGTTGATTGAGCATGAGAGTGGCGCGTCTCAGCGGGCAGTGGGCCGGCGCGGCAGCTGGAGAAATCTAGACTGATGGACAACACACAGCTATTCATGATAGCCACCGCCGCTATTGTGGTGTTGACGCTTGGTGGCGGCGTGGCGTTGGCGCTGGCTTTGTATCAGTTGAGCCGTGTGCTGGCTGAAGGCGCCGTGGCCGGAGCTGCGCCAACAGAAGCCATGGCACTGGAGGCTGCGCCAACAGAAGCCATGGCACTGGCGTTGTGGAAAAAAGAGCGCGACGCTGAGCGCATGCGCGGTGCGCGGCTCACCGCGGCATATCGAACCGGAGTGATGGTGCTTTTGTGGTTGGGGCTGCTTACTGCTGTGGAGTTTGTGGCCAACCTGATGGGGGTTTCCACCGTGGCCATGTTCATGATTGCTCTCGTCAAGGCAGGCATTATTCTGCAATTTTTTATGCATGTTTCTAGCCTGTGGATGGAAGGAGGCAGCCACTGATGAGTGCCGTGACAACCACACTAGCAGAGTATCGCGAGCAACTGAAGAACAATCGCCTCGGGTTGTGGTTCTTCTTTCTCTCGGAAGCCTTTCTGTTCACCGGGTTGCTGGCCGCACGCTTTTATCTGTGGGGAAACACGCGCCCGGATCTCGATCAGGGCCTTGGCCTGGTGGTCACCGTCATTCTGCTGGCGAGCAGTTTCACCATGAATCGCGCGGAAACCGGCATCGTGCACGATGACCGCGAAAGGTTCCTGAGCAACCTTCTGGTCACCGCCGGGCTTGGCGTGCTCTTCCTGATTGGCGTGGTCGGCTTCGAGTGGCAGGGGCATATCCGGCCCGGCGATGGCGCTTTCGGCGCAGTGTTGTATGGCATGACCGGCATGCACGCGCTGCACGTTTTGAGCGGCGTTGTCTTCATTCTCATTATTTGGAACAACGGGCGCAACGGGCATTATTCGGGCGAGCGGCACTGGGGTGTGGAAGCGTGCGCCATTTACTGGCATTATGTGGATGTGGTCTGGGTATTTTTCTATCCGGCGATTTATCTGATGGGGCACGTGGTGCACTGACCGCGAAGCGGCGGTCGCTGCGGCGGGCATCGCCTGGCCGCTGACAATATGGATCCTGTATTGAGCGCGCTGCTCCGTTCCTGGGAGTGGCGCGCAGACGTTATAGGCGCGCTTGTTGTTTCCGGGACGATGTACGTACTGGGCTGGAAGCGCCTTCGCACAGTGACGTTGGGCTGCACGGGGCGCAGCCCGGGGTCTCTGGCAGGGGGCTGGCGCCTGGCGAGCTATCTGGGCGGATTGCTCATAATCGCGGTGGCGTTGCTTTCGCCCGTGGACGTTTTGGGCGGACAACTCTTTTTCGTGCACATGATTCAACATTTGCTGCTGGTCATGTGCGCGCCGCCGCTGTTGCTATTGTCCAATCCCTTCCCGGTCGTGCTCTGGGGCCTGCCGCGCGGCGTTCGGCGCGCGATTGGGCCCCTTTTTTATAGAGAGGCCGGGTTCCGGCGGGCGTTCGCGCAGCTCACTCGCCCAGGGCTGATCTGGTTTTTTTTTGTGATTATCTACGTTGGCTGGCACGACCCGGGCGCATACGACGCGGCCCTGCGCTCTGACCGCATCCATGACCTAGAGCACCTGAGCTTCTTCGCTGCAGCGCTGTTTTTCTGGTGGCATGTGACCGCGGCGGGACCACGCTTGCACGGGCGTTTTTCGTACGGCTGGCGCATTGCCTATTTGCTCTTGACCGTGCCGGTGAACATGCTTGCCGGCGTGACGATAACCTTTTCCAGTGAGCCAATCTATCGCTACTACCTTGATGTGCCCCGTCCGTGGGGTCTGACGATGATGCAGGATCAGATGCTGGGCGGGGTCATCATGTGGATACCCGGTAGCATGATGTTTCTGATAGCGGTTCTGGTCATCGTGGCGCGCATGCTGGCGCAGCAAGAGCGCCGTGCTCGACACGTGCCTGTCGCAGCGCCCAGATAATGGACCCGAAGCCGGCCCGATGGGGCACAGTGCCCTCGCTTTTGTTCAACCGCCGTTGGTGGTGGAGCACCCTGCTCGTGCTGCTGGCGATGCCGGTGATGACGCGGCTCGGATTCTGGCAGCTGGAGCGGGGCACGCAGCGTAGAGCGCGCAACGAGCATGTCTCCCAACAACTGGCCGCCGACCCGCTGCCGCTAGCCGGCCTTGACCTCTCCGTGGACGCGCAGCAGCTTCTTTTTCGCGCTGTGACCGTGCGTGGCGAATATGACCACACGCAACAGGTTATCCTGCGCGGTCAGAAATTCCGCGGCCAGCCGGGCGTCAATCTGATTACGCCGCTTGTGCTGCCCGCTGCTGACCGGGCGGTGTTGGTGAACCGCGGCTGGATTCTATACGATTCCGCAACGCCCGCTAAGCTGGCGCAATTCGATGAGCCGGGCCCGCAGCTCGTGCGTGGGCGCATCCGCCTTTCGCAGCTCGGGGCAGCGAAGGCCGCTCCGCAGTCTGCACAACTGGATTGGTATCGGCTGGACATCACGGCTTTGCAGGCGCAGATGTCGTATAATTTACTGCCTGTGTACGTGCAACAGCAACCGGACGAGAACGGTGTGAACGGGTATCCACAACGCGTACCCATAGATATCGAGTTGAGCGACGGCCCGCACCTTGGATACGCTATTCAATGGTTCCTGTTCGTGCCGCTGCTGGGCGGTGGCTATCTGCACTTCTTGCGCAAGAATGCAGCCCTCGGGCAGGCGGAGACCCCATGAGCACCACTATCAGCGATACCGGCGCAATCGCGGCCGTCAAGGCGGAGCAACGCGGCGCGCCGATATCGCGCTGGCAGCTATTCGCGGTGCTTTTCAAGGTGCGCGTGGTCGTGCTGTTGCTTTTCGCAGCCGTCGGCGGCGCTTTTCTGGCGGCGGGCGGGATGCCTGCGTCGGGCTCGCTCGGAGTGCTGCTGCTGGCGGGAGGGCTGGCCGCCTCCGGGTCAGCGGCGCTGAATGAGTATTATGAGCGAGCAAGCGATTCGCTCATGATTCGTACCCGGCTGCGACCGCTGGTCACCGGGGCAATCGAGCGCCCGGCATGGGTACCCTATGCGTCCGCGCTGATGATTATAGCGCCGTGCCTGGCCGTGCTGCCCTTCAATGCCGCGCTGGCCTTCTTTCTCTTTCTGGGTGCGGTCATTTACGTGGGTGTGTACACGCTGTGGCTAAAGCCGCGCACGCTGGTAAACATCATCATCGGAGGGGCGGCCGGCAGCGCGGCGGTTCTCAGCGGCAGTGCGGCAGTAGGTGCGTGGAATAACCCCGGCGCGCTGGTGCTGGCGGCGCTTCTCTTTGCGTGGACGCCTACGCATTTTTGGAGCCTCGCTATTGTCTACCGGGAGGACTATCTCGTCGGTGGCACGCCGATGCTGCCGGCGCGCGTGAGCGTACGGCAGTCTGCTTGGTGGGTGCTGCTGCATACCGCTGCGACCGCGCTGGCTGCATTAAGTCTGGCGGTTCTACCTGGGCTTGACTGGCTCTACACTGTGCCGGTGTCTGCTGCGACGGTCGCACTGCTGGCGCTCAACATTGGGTTGATTGCCCGGCCGCAGGTGGAGGCGGCGCGCAGATTGTTCCACGCTTCGAATCTTTACCTCGTAATCGTATTGTTGATGATTTGCGTGGACATACTCATCACTTAGGCAGCGCAGGATTCTTGGAGAACCCTGTGGGAGAATCACATGACAGTGAAAACGTCCTTGATTAGCGTGGCCGGCCGAGCCGGCTCCGGGCTGCCGGCGCTGGCGCTCTCGGCTGTCATGAGCACCATTGTGCTCATTCTGGTAGGCAGCATCGTGCGCGTGACCGGCAACGGGCTCGGTTGTCCAGACTGGCCGTTGTGCTACGGGCAGGCCATTCCACCGCTTCTGCACCGCGGTGAGTGGGTCGAATTCTCCCACCGGCTGGTCGGGCTGGCTGCAAGCTCTCAGATTGTGCTCGTTCTGGTGCTGGCGTGGCGACATCATCGCGATGAGAAATGGGTCTTTCGGCCGGCGCTGTTCGCCAACATTTTGCTCGTGACGCAGATTGTGCTGGGAGGCATTCATGTCATTCTGGAGATTCCACCGGTGACCGGCTGGATTCACACCGGAAACGCGATGTTGATTGTCGGGCTGATTGCGGTGGTGCTGGCGATCGCGCTCATCAGAGCAGACTGGCGGCCGAGTGCTCTGGCGGCACTCGGCAATCGGACTTTTTTTGGGTGGCTGAGTGCAATCACCGCGGGACTGTATCTGGTGCTCCTGGGCGCGTCGTTCGCGGTGGGCGGCGACGCGAGTTTGAAGTGCCCGGCCGGCCCGACCTGCGCGGTCACCTTAGGAGCGCTGCGCGATTTGGCGGCGCTGCTTTCCGGGTTGTGGCTGGCGGCGGCGCTGGCGAATGTAATCATGGCCACATCGGCAGTGAGTGGTGGTGCGGCCTCCCTGCTGCGTGGCAAACCGTCCTACGAATGGATCTCGTGGACAACTGTGGCTGTGTACGTGTTGCTGTTGACTGGCTCATATGTCACGCGCAGCGGGGCTTCGCTAGTGTGCCCGGGTTTCCCACTCTGCGGACCGGCGCCGGCCGGAATGGCCGCGCTGGTCAACATACAATTGCTGCACCGTTACACTGCTTACGCTGTGGTCGCACTGCTGCTGCCGATTGTGTACCGGCTCTCCAGTCAGCGCCTTGGCCGTGAGGTTGCCCGCTTTGCGCATGGCCTGACGGTGCTGCTTTTGTTGCAGGTCAGTCTGGGGGCGGCGAACATCCTGTTGAAACTCCCGATGTGGTCACGGGCGCTGCACCTGACGGTAGGCGCTTCCATCTGGGTGACCGTGGTGATGCTATGGGTCGCGGTCACACTGGGGCGCGGGCAACTTCCGCGGACCGCGAATTAATCCGTGCTGTCATCGCTTTTGTTCAGGGCCGGTGCCCGACCGGCGACGGCTTTTGTTGGCGCGCTCAGTGGGCTGCTCATCGCCGGTGTGGCAGCCGCGCACGGGGGCGGCACGCCGCAATTGAGCGGCGTGACCGCCGGTCCGTACTGGCTGACGGTTTGGACCAGTCCGGAACCGGTGCGCGCGGGCGAACTGCATGTCACCCTCGGGGTGGGGGGCGCGGACGGCGCGCCTGTTCTCGACGCCGAGGTGCAGGTGGAGATTTCCCCACTGCCCAACGGAGGAGTGTCGCTTACGGGCGCTGCCACCAGCGCGCAATCGTCCAACAAATTCCTGTACGAAGTTGATTTTGAACTGCCTGAATCCGGGCTCTATCTGGTCACCGTGAAGGTGAGCGGCCCGGAAGGGCGTGGCGCGGCCAGCTTTGAGCTGCAGGCGCTGCCCGCCGAGGCGTCCAACTGGCTCGGAATCTTGCTCGTGGGCGTGGGTGTGGCCGCGCTCGCCGTGTGGCTGCGCTTGAGGAGCCACGCGAATGTTTCGGGGTAGAATCCGGCAGCGCTTTGCTTCACCGTTCGCGCCAAAGGCGGTATAATTCCCGCCACGCCAGCCCCGGCTCACGGGCCACAGGGTTGGAGTTTGTGCGAAAGCCACAAATAACGCGCTGATTATGTATTCAAAGTCCTCACGCTGGCTAATTCTGATAGTGGTGGTGTTCGCCGCGGCGCTTTGGGTGGCCGCGCCAAACGCCGGGTTGCACGTGGATGTTGCCGGCCGCAGCATTGACTGGTCTGCGGAGGTGCACCAGGGCCTTGATTTGCAGGGCGGGCTGCAGGTACTTTTGGAAGCGGACTTGCCCGCGGATCAAGCAGTGGCTAGCGAAGCCATGGCGGCCACGCGTACCATAGTTGACCGGCGCGTGAATGGCCTCGGTGTGGCCGAGCCAATCGTGCAGAGCCAGGGCGAACGGCGCATCTCGGTGGAGTTGCCCGGAATCGAGAATCCGGAGCAAGCCGTGGCGCTACTGAAGGAAACCGGGCTGCTGGAATTCGTGGACATCGGGTCCAACCCGCTGCCGCCCGGCACGCCGGTGCGCACCGACGTCAACTCGGGTGATGACGCGAATGTGGAGGCGCTCGCCGACCGGGCGGCAGCGGGCGAGGAAATCACGCTCGCGGACGCGATCTTTCCAACCGTCATGACCGGTGCAGATCTGCGCAGCGCCAGCGTGGGCCGCGACACGGTCACGAACGCATACGTTATCAACTTTACCCTGACGGACGAGGGCAGCGGGGCGTTCGGCGAGCACACGTCCAACAGCGTCGGTTCGTATCTAGCAATTGTGCTCGATGGGCATGTGATTTCCAGCCCGGTCATTCGAGACGCAATCACTAGCGGGAGCGGTACTATCAGCGGAAGTTTCACCTCCGAATCGGCAAATAAATTGGCGTTGCAGTTGCGCTATGGCGCGCTGCCCGTTCCGCTGGCGGTGGTGAACAGCCGCACCGTCGGCCCGACTTTGGGGCAGGATTCGGTGCGGCTCAGCATGGTGGCTGGCGCCATTGGCTTCGCCACCGTGGCGGTGTTCATGCTGCTGTATTACCGACTGCCGGGGTTGGTGGCTGTGCTTGCGCTGGTGATGTATGCCGCCATCACTTTCTCTCTGTTTAAGCTCATTCCGGTAACGCTCACGCTGCCCGGTATCGCCGGATTTGTGCTCTCGGTGGGCGTGGCCGTGGACGCCAACATATTGATCTTCGAGCGCATGAAGGAGGAGCTGCGCGCCGGCCGGCAGATTGTATCCGCTCTGGACGAGGGTTTCAGGCGCGCATGGCCTTCCATCCGGGATTCGAATATCTCCACTATCATTACCTGCGCGATTCTGTTCTGGTTCGGGAACACATTCGGCGCTAGCATAGTGAAGGGCTTCGCCCTCACTCTCTCGATCGGTGTTCTCGTCAGCCTTTTCACCGCCATTCTGGCCACGCGCACCTTACTGCACACCTTTTTGGACCGCATTGATTTCGCGCAACGCAAAGGGTTGTTCGGTGTCTGACCGGCCTTAATCATGCTGAATATTGTCGGACGGCGCTACTGGTATTTCGGGCTTTCGTTGCTGGTCATGATTCCCGGCCTGCTCGCGCTGGGGTTCTGGGGCCTGCCACTGGCGATTGATTTTACCGGTGGGAGCAAGCTGGAGGTAAGCATCGCGCAGGCTACTGACCTGAGCACCAGCCGGGTAGGGGCGCTGCTGGACGAGGCCGCCTTCCGCGATAACGTGGTGCAGCTCTCCAGCGGAAACGTGGTCATCATCCGCACCAAGAGCATGGATGACGCCTCAAAGAGCGATGTCATCGCCGCGTTGGAAACAGAGTTTGGGGCCCCGGTGGAGTTGCTCAGCTTTGAGAACGTCGGGCCGGTCATCGGGCGGGAGGTCGGCGGCCGCGCTGTACAGGCGGTGGGCATCGCTGCTCTGGGCATTCTGGCGTACATCACCTATGCATTTCGCGGCGTGGAGCACTCATTTCGCTACGGCGTGTGCGCGATTCTGGCGCTGTTGCACGATGCCACAGTGGTCATTGGAGTGGCCGCGATTCTGGGACGACTGTTGGGGTGGGAGGTGGATGCGCTTTTCCTGACCGCGCTGCTCACCGTGATAGGCTTCTCAGTGCACGATTCGATCGTCGTCTTCGACCGCATCCGCGAAAACCTAGGCCGCTATCGCCGTGCGGATTACGAAGAGGTGGTCAATCTTTCTATCGTGCAGACGCTCGACCGCTCCATCAACACGCAGCTCACAGCGCTTTTTACCCTGCTGGCACTGGCGCTCTTTGGAGGCGCCACCATTTTTCATTTTGTGGTCACGATGATGATTGGCATCCTGAGCGGGACGTATTCGTCCATTTTCAATGCCGCGCCCATCCTTGTGGTCTGGCAGAACCGCGAGTGGCGGCGCTGGTTCCGGCGCACGGCGGTCTCGACCTGAGCTACTGGAAGTCCTCAGGCTTGTGGCGCGAAGATCCTCAACGCTCCAGGAATGACAGTGAAGTCAATTTCGGTGGTCTCAGCAGCCGAGATCTCACCATCAGTCTGAATCGCCGTGGCGGGGGCGGTGCGGATGCTCAGCCGCGTTGCCCGATGTTCGTGGATGACGGGCTGCGCGATGTGCGTGCCTTTTAGCGTCTGCGGCAGCAGCCGGAACATCTGCAAGCGGGTGAGCGCTGGCGCGTAGATGAAATCGAGTTTACCGTCGTCGGGAATCGCGTTGGGCGTCATGTAAAACACGCCGCCGGTGCGTCTCGAGTTGCCCACCGAGACCAGGGTGAGCGACCCGGAATAATCGCCACCGTCCCAGGAAAGCTCCGCCTGCCACCCTGGCCGTTTCATAATGGTGACCACCGCCGCGACCAGATAGCGAAACACACCGCGTAGCCGCGTCATGCGGTCGTTTTCTAAGGCCACTTCGGTTTCCAGCCCCACCGCCGCGTTGTTCACGAAAAAGTATCCGTTTGCGCTACCCACATCGATAGTGCGGGTGATGCCGGATTTCATCAGCGCAATTGACGCATCGATGCCCTCCGGAATCCCCAGCATGGTGGCGAGGTCGTTGCAGGTGCCCAGCGGCACCGTGCCCACCGGCCCGGCCAGCCCCGCGCCCGGCGCTTGAGCCTGAAACAGCCCGTTGACGATTTCATTCAGCGTGCCGTCGCCGCCAACTGCGACTATCGGCAGCTCGCCGCGCTTGGCGGCCGCGCGAGCCAATGTGATAGCGTGCCCTCTCTCGCTGCTAACGCGCAGGCGATAATCGATGCCTGCGCGCCGCAACCCCGCCTCCACAGCGTCAGCCTGCCGGCCACATTTCCAGCGGTTGGCGTATGGGTTAAGGATTACGGTTGCTGTCATGGTGATGTGCTCGCGGGAAGCGCCATTTTCTCAGGTCAGATAGGGCAGGTACAAGGTTGCTAACCCGAGGAAGAGCGCGAACCCGACCGCGTCCGTGGTGCCGGTGACCAATACACTGGAGGCGAGGGCGGGATCCAGGCGCAGCGCTTTGAGAGTGAGCGGCACCAGAGTGCCCATCAGGCCGGCTACAAGCAGGTTGCCGAATGTCGCCAGGCCGATTATTAAACCGAGCAGCGGGTTTCCACGCCAGAGATACACCACGCCGGCCACCGCAGACCCAATCGCTAGGCCGTGCAGCAAGCCGACAACCAGTTCGCGTCCGAGCGCCTTCCACAAGTGGCGAAACTCCACCTGCCCGAGCGCCAGTCCCCGCACCATAAGCGCGAGCGCCTGAGTGCCCGCGTTTCCGCCCAGTCCGGCCACTACCGATTGGAATATGGCCAGCACGGCAATCTTGGCGATGATGGCCTCGAAGCGGCTGATGACGAACGCGGCCAGAAAAGCTGTGCCCAGGTTCAGATAGAGCCACGGCAGCCGCCGGCTGACCATCATGCGAACCGGGCTGAAAACATCCAGGTCGCTGTCTGCGGAAAGGCTCGCCAGAGCGTAAATATCTTCGGTGGCTTCGTCTTCGATGACCTCCACCAGATCGTCATATGTGATCACGCCGGCGAGGTGGTTGCCGTCACCCACAATCGGCAGCGTCATCAATTCATAGCGTGACATCAGTTGGGCGCACTCCTCCTGGTCGGCGCTGACCGAGGCGCTGATAACTTCGGTGCTCATAATGCTCTCGATGCTGGCGGAGGGCGGCGCGGTGACAAGTTCGCGCAGGCCGACCACCCCGATGAGCCGTCTGTTTCGGTCGACGACGTAAAGGTAATAATGCTGTTCCGAGTCTGGCTTCAGGCTGCGCAGGTAGGTGATGGCCTGGCTGGCGCTCATTCGGCGGCGCAGCACGGGCACGCGCGTGGTCATGCGGCCGCCGGCGGTGTCGTCCGCGTGCTCAAGTAGTGGGTGCACGGTCTCGGACGAGGTCATCTTCCGCAGCGCGGCTGCCGCGTGTGTTTCATCCAGATCAAGCAGAATGTCCGCCGCTTCGTCCGGTTCCATTTCGTCCAGCACGCTTGCCAGCATTTGCAGCGGGAGTTTCGCAGCGATTTCGGCCGCTTCATCCTCGTCCAGATGCTCCAGCACGTCGGCGGCATCATCCAGGCTGAGCGTGGGAAGCATCTCCGTCTGCTCTTGCAGCGGCAGGTCGCCGATGGCAACGGCGAGGTCGGCCGGATGAAGGTCGTTCACCAGCTGGCGTGCGCGGTCGATATCCTCGCTTTCCAGTGCTGTGCGCAGAGCGGCGAGCGTGGTCTCAGGGCTGTCTTTCATCTCTCAGGTCATTGATCCACGTTTCTCGCGCCGTCGGAATGAGTGCAGCGGCACCCGATGCCGGTGCGATTATAGACTACTTCTTCTTCCCGGCCCTCTTTTTGGTCGGCGCCTTGAACATCAGAAGTTGCTCCGCCGCGGAAACCTCCGTACCCGTTTTCGCTGCGGCCTTTTTCGGCGGCTGCTTTCCGGTCAATATTGGCTCGTTATTTTTCTTTGATGTTTTTGAGCCGGCCCTCTTTTTCGCTGCCCCGCCGCCGTCTTTCGGTTTTAACTTTCGCTTTGGCTTCGGTTTCGCGCTTGCCGCGGGTTCGGTGCGGAGCGGTTTCGGCTGCTCTTCAGGTGCCTCCGGCCGCTCGGTCAGGCGCGGCTGGAAGGCGACCACGCGCTCAACGCTCTCACCCGCTTCGAGTTCCGCGGCCTGCGCGCCGCCGGAGGGACGGCCTCTGCGCGGGGCCGCTCCTGCCTTGAGTGCGCGCGCTTTTCCGGTGGAGGTGACCACGGCAAGGTCGTCATCAGGGTGAGGCACGAGTGCAGCCGCCAGCCTCTGCCCGCCGCTCAGTTTCCACGCCTGCACTCCCTTGCCGTTGCGACCTTGCAGCGGGTACTGGGTGAGGGCGGTGCGTTTGGCCTCGCCGCTCCGCGCGATAGTCCAAGCATCGGAACCGGGCCGTGCAGCGGCGCAACCGATCACGAAGTCATCCGTGCTCCCCATCCGGATGCCCTGCACCCCGCCGGCTGCCAGCCCGGTTGTGCGCACCGCGCTGCTGCGGAAGCGAATGCCCTGACCCTCGGCAGTGAACAACATGGCGTCCTCGTTGGCAGAGATCCAGCAGGACGAAATCACGCGGTCAGCGGCTTCCACCTTCATCACTCGGAAAGTGCGCGCGGAGGGCCCGGGCAATTGCTCAGCTCGCAACCGTTTTACCACGCCATTGCGAGTGGTCAGAAATAGGCAAAGCGCATCCGCAGATTCGGAGTCGACGGAGTGGGGCAACGTTACGGCTGCAACCACTTCGTCCCTTTCAGTGAGCGCGCTCACTGAGTGGAGCGCTGCCCCCGCGAGCGGGCCGGCGGCAATCGGAATGGCGTGCACGGCGAGGGCTGCGGCTGTACCTTCGCTCGTCAGCAAGAAAAGCACATCGTGCGTGTTTGCCCGCAGCAGCGCCAGCGGGGTGTAGTCGGAAAGGCCTGGTCGGCGCGTAGAATCGATGCGCGCCAGCTTGCCGGAATCTGTCAGCACCAGCCAGCAATCCTGGTCAGGCGCCAACCCGCCGGCGCTCGTTTCGGCGGGCCCATCGCCGGCCCGCATTATGTGTGTGCGGCGAGGGTCAGCGTACTTGTCACTGACCGCCTGCAGTTCAACGGCCACCGCCGCGCGCATCTTCTGTGGCGAGCGCAGCAGCGCTTGCAGGTTCTTGATCGTATTTTGCAGTGCTTTGTACTCGTCCTTTAGTTTCTGCTGTTCCAGGCGCGCCAGCCTGCGCAATGGCATTTCAAGGATGGCATTGGCCTGTTTTTCACTCAGTTTGAAGCGTTTCATCAGTGCGCCGCGCGCTGCGGGCGTGTCGGCGGACTTACGGATGACGCCAATCACCACGTCGAGTTCCGCCAATGCAGTCAGCATCCCTTCAAGGATGTGCGCCCGCTCTTTTGCCTGCGAAAGGTCGAATTGTGAACGCCTGCGTACCACGTCCAGGCGGTGCTGCAGGAACACGCGCAACGCCTGTTTGAGCGTCAGCATGCGCGGCTCTCCGTTCACCAGCGCTAGCAGGATGATGCTGAAAGTGCTCTGCAGCGGAGTCAGTCGGAACAGGTTGCGGACCACCTCGTCCGGTTGGGCCGATTTGGTCAGATCGATGACGATGCGCATGCCCTGACGATCGGATTCATCGCGCAGGTCGCTGAGCCCGGTGATGCGGTTCGCTCGCGCCAGCGTGGCAATGCGGCCAATGAGAGCGGCCTTATTGGTCTGATAGGGTAGCTCGGTCACGATCAGGCGGCTGCGGCCGCGGGTCAGTTCTTCCACGTGAATGCGGGCGTGCACTTTAATTTTCCCGCGCCCGGAGCCGTACGCCGCTGCCAACGGGTCTTCGTCCTCAGGCGTTACAATCAGCCCGCCGGTGGGGAAATCCGGGCCTTTCACGAAGCGCATCAAATCATCAACCTGCACGTCATCCAACTCATTCCAGTGTTGCAGCATGAGCTCGAGCGCCGCGCAAATTTCACCCAAATTGTGGGGCGGAATGGAGGTGGACATTCCTACGGCGATGCCAGTGCCTCCGTTAACCAGCAGGTTGGGGAATGCGGCCGGAAGCACGGTGGGTTCCTGCAGTGTGTCGTCGAAATTAGGCGCGAAATCGACTGTGTTTTTTTGGATGTCGGCGAGCAACTGCGTAGAAATAGAGTGCAAGCGCGCTTCGGTGTAACGCATTGCCGCCGGTGTGTCGCCATCCACCGAGCCGAAGTTCCCCTGCCCATCGACCAGTTCGGAGCGCATGGAGAAATCCTGGGCCATGCGCGCCATCGCGTCGTACACGGCCTGATCGCCATGCGGGTGATACTTGCCCAGCACCTCGCCGACGATACGCGCGGATTTTTTGTGGGCCGTGCCCGGGCCGATACCCATGTCGTGCATGGCATAGAGGATGCGGCGATGCACCGGTTTAAGGCCATCGCGTGCGTCCGGCAGCGCGCGCGCCACAATCACGCTCATGGCGTAAGATAGATACGCAGCCTGCATTTCTGCGTTGATGTCAACTCGTTGCGTCTGGTCATTTTCCATAGTACAAAGCTCCTCGTGCACGTGGCTGGCAGCCGAAATCGCCGTCGCTCCGTAGTGCCTGCAGACGCCCCCCAGCTTTCAGTTTATCTTTTCTTGTTGCGCGAGCCTCCGCGCCGGCGCCGACGTGGACGCCCGCGCCCGAACGGTTTCGGCGCGGTGGGGCTGGAACTGGTTTTCTGCTCAGACCAGATGGCCGGCAGCGGCTCCGGTGACCATTCTGCAAGCGGGATTTTCTCTGGGTCTTTGCGGGGCGCGTTGCGGTCGCCCCAGCTGCGCGGAATGTCAGGGTGCCATTCGGTTTTCTTGGCGCGCGGTTTTGCTCTCGCGACGGAACGCTGCGCTTTTTTTTCTGGGTGGGACGCTCTCTCGCGTTCCCGGTCCGGCTGGATGTAATCAAAATCGGGCAGCGCGTCCCGTAACAATAGACGACCGAGACCATCCTCAATCTCCAGCACACGCTCTTCCTCTCGGGGGGTTACCAGATTAAGGTGTACGGCATGAGGGACGCGCCGCAGCGTCTTGAAATAATCTTTGCTTTTAGAAGGCATATTGTAATTGACGACGTGGGTAACTTCTGCCACGGGCAGGTTGGCGGGGATGCCCCCGGACAGCAGCAGCAACTTGATTTCGGCGGCTTCGAAACGGGCGCGCAGCGAGTTCTGCTGCTTCTGAGAATCTGAGTTGAGCAATGCCGCCGCACTGGTCTTGCCGGCACGCATCTGCCGCGCGACGCGGGATGCCGTGTGGTTCTCGGCGGCGATTACAAGCATTGTGGCCGGGTTGTAGCGGCGCTGCAGCTTCAAGAGCAAACTGGTTTTCAGGTGATCCGGAACCGGCCACACCTGCTGTGGTATGCCTTCGGGATGCTTGTCATCCGGTTTAATGGTGTGTCGGACCGGTTCGCACTGTAGAGCCTGGCTCACGCGCGCGACAGAGCGAGTCTCGCGGCCGGTGCAGATGAGTACCTGCGGCTTCGTGGTCAGCAATTCACCAATTTCCAGCAATGTCGTTCTTTTTCCGCGCGCAATCATCTCGTCCGTATCGGCGAACAGTAATGCGGTTGGGGTTATTGCGGACGTCCCGCTTTCGCGCAGCTGCGCCAGGAATTTCTCAGCGGTGTTGATGGCGATGAACGGAGCCGCTTTTTCGGGCCGGGTCGTCGCGGTGCTTTCTGAGATGATGCTGATGGGTAGTTCGTCCCCCGTCAGTGCTTTCGTGCGCTTCGCGGTGTGTTCGGCGTGGCTTTCGCTGCAGGTCAGGATGACGTAGGCCGCGTCAGTTTCGGGCGAATGCAAGCAACGGTGCAGCAGCACAAACAGGGCCGTCTCGAAGCAGCCCGCTCCGGACGCACAGCTGACAAGCACGTCCGCGCCATCTAGAATGGGCGGAAGCAGTTGCGCGTGCGTCGGTGCTGCTCGGGTGTATCCGAGCTTCCCAAGACGAGCCGACAGGGTTGGGTGCAGGCCTAATTCGCTGAAAGACAAGACCGAACTCCGCAGGGATTATACCTGACAATGGTCGTGCGCCTGCTGAAAAAGAAAACACCCTGGCTTGATACCGGGGTGTTTTCTTTCCGGGCGGATTTGGGCTTCAGGCGGCCACGGGCAGTGCCGGTTCGGCGCTATCCACGCCGGCCTTGACGGTGGCCTGTTCTACCCGGTCTTCAAGGTTTTCGTCCAGTATGGCTGCGTCCTCTATGGCCTCCGGAATCTCCTGATGTGAGCGGTAGCCGGTGCCGGCGGGAATCAACTTGCCGATTATCACGTTCTCCTTCAGCCCGGTGAGCGGATCCAGCTTTCCTTCGATTGCCGCGCCGGCGAGCACTCGGATCGTGTGCTGGAAGGAGGAGGCGGAGAGGAAGGAATCGGTCGCCAGGGAGGCTTTGGTAATGCCAAGCAGCATCGGCACGCCCGCAGCTGGCTCCTTCTCGTCGACCACAAGGTCTTCGTTGATTTCCTGCAATGTGTAGCGGTCCACGAATTCGCCCGGCAGCAGCTCGCTGTCACCGGCGCGGACAACCTGCGTTTTGAGCAGCATCTTGCGGATGATAACTTCAAAATGCTTGTCGTGAATATTCTGCCCCTGCGAGCGGTAAACCTTCTGCACCTCGGTGAGCAGGTAGAGCTCGCATATCTCGCGCCCCAGTATGCGCAGAATGCGGTGCGGGTTTTGCGACCCTTCCGTGAGGCTGTCTCCGGCGCGCACCTTCTGGCCTTCAACCACCAGCAGGCGGGCGTTCGTGGGCATGTCGTATTCCACTTCTTCGTTGTGCTCGCGCGACACCAGTATCTTGCGTTCCGCCACGTGCACTTTGCCCTGGTTCTCGGCTTTCACCTTGCTGTCGCCGCGGAAGGCAATCAACGTGCCAGCGTTTATCTCGTCGCCGTCGCTGACCTTGATGGACCAGTTTCCGGGCACTTCGTATTCATCCACCAGCATCTGGCTGTTGGCGACGCGCACCGAGATTTTGCCGTCCTCGGTACGGATGACTTCTGCCTTCCCGTCTATTTCCGTGATGACGGCCTCGCCCTTTGGCTTTTTGCGGGCCTCGAAAATCTCTTCCACGCGCGGAAGGCCGCTGGTGATGTCGCCGCCGTGGGCCACGCCGCCGGTGTGGAAGGTGCGCAACGTGAGTTGTGTGCCCGGCTCACCAATGGACTGAGCAGCGATGATGCCCACCGCGGTGCCAATCGCCACCAGATTCCCACGCCCGAGGTCGCGTCCGTAGCAATGCGCGCATATCCCCATCGGCAGCCGACAGACCAGCGGCGAGCGGACAAAAACCTCGGCTATGTCGGCATTCTCGATAAGCTGCGCGAGTTCATCATCGATCTCCTCGTTTCGGGCCACCAGCACCTCGCCGGTTTCCGGGTCAGCGATATTGGCGGCCACCCAGCGTCCTTGAATGCGCTCGGAAAAGTGTTGCCCGGCGACATCGTCTTTCCGGCGTATCCATAGCCCGTCTTCGGTCTCGCAGTCGTGTCCGTTGACAACTGTGTCCTGCGCCACGTCACACAGGCGGCGCGTCAGGTAGCCAGCGTCGGCGGTGCGCAGCGCGGTGTCGGCTAGGCCTTTGCGAGCGCCATGGGTGGAGATGAAATATTCCAGCGCGCGCAATCCCTCGCGGAAGTTGGAGCGAATGGGCAGCGGGATGATGCGCCCGGCCGGGTCGGCCATTAGGCCGCGCATGCCGGCCAACTGTGAAATGGGCGTGAACCCGCCTTTGGTCGCGCCCGAGAGCGCCATCACGCGCAGGTTGCCGTCCGGGTCGAGGCCGTCTTTGACCTCTTGCTCCAACTCTTTGCGCGCCGTCTGCCACAGCTCGATGGTGCGATCGTTCTGCTCCTGCTCGGTGAGCAGCCCGCGCTGATATTGTTTGCCCAACTCGGCCACTTCTTCCTCGGTGCGGCTGACAATCTCGGCCTTCATTTTGGGCACGGTAATATCACCCACGGCGATGGTGACGCCCGACTTTGTGGCGTAGTGGAAACCGAGGTTCTTAATCCCGTCCACGATTTCAGTGGTTTCGTCCGGACCGATGCGGGCGTAGCAGCGGCCCACCAGTGTCTGCAACGTGGTTTTGTCAAGCAGCTGGTTGACATAGCGCATGTCTTCCGGAAGGATGCGGTTGAAAAGCGCGCGCCCGGTCGTTGTCTCAATTATACGCAGATGGCGTTCGCCGTCCGTATAGCGCTCATCGTGTTCGTCGAAGTTGGTTTCAATGGACAGTCTGATCTTCGTGTGCAAATCGATCTGGCCGAGCGCATGGGCCAGCTCAACCTCGTCGATATCGCCGAAGGTGCGCCCCTCGCCCGGTTTACCGTCCTTTTCCATAGTGAGGTAGTACACACCCAGCACCATGTCTTTGGACGGACCGACGATTGGCTCCCCGTCCGCCGGCTTTAGCAGGTTTTTTGTGGCCAGCATCAACTCGCGTGCTTCCTCGACTGCTTTCGGCGATAGCGGCACGTGCACGGCCATTTGATCGCCGTCGAAATCGGCATTGAACGCTGAGCAAACGAGCGGATGAATCTGAAGCGCCTTGCCCTCAACCAGCACCGGATCAAAAGCCTGAATGCCGAGACGATGCAGCGTGGGCGCGCGGTTGAGCAATATCGGTCGCTGCTGGATTACTTCCTCCAACACCTCCCACACCTCCGGCCGTTCCTGCTCGATGATGCGCTTGGCGCTTTTCACGTTGCTGGCGTGCTGGTATTCCACCAGCTTCGCCATCACGAAGGGCTTGTAAAGCTCTAGCGCCATCACCTTCGGCAGCCCGGCCTGGTGCAGCTTTAGTTTTGGCCCGACTACAATCACCGAGCGGCCGGAATAATCCACGCGCTTTCCGAGCAGATTGCGCCGGAAACGACCCTTTTTGCCTTTGAGCATGTCGCTCAGCGATTTCAGTTCGCGCCTACCGCGGCGGCTGAGCGCCTTGCCGCGCTGGGCGTTGTCGATGAGTGAGTCGACCGATTCTTGCAGCATGCGTTTTTCATTGCGGATTATCACGTCCGGCGCGCCCAGATCCAGCAGCCGCCTCAGGCGGTTGTTGCGGTTTATCACCCGCCGGTACAGGTCATTCAGGTCGGAGGTGGCGAAACGGCCGCCGTCCAGCTGCACCATCGGGCGCAGGTCGGGCGGTATTACCGGAATCTCGGTCAGTATCATCCATTCCGGGCGGTTGTCGGAGCTGCGCATTGAGGCGACCACTTTCAGGCGTTTTGTGGCCTTTTTCTTGCGCTGTTTGCTCTTGGTGGTGCGGATTTCTGTCCAAAGTTCCTGCAGCAACTTATCCAGATTCAAGTCGCAGAGGATTTCGTAGAGCGCTTCAGCGCCCATGCCGGCGCGGAACACCTGCCCCCATTTCTGCTTGTGTTCACGATACTGTGGTTCCGGCAGGAACATCATGGCGTGCAGGTTTAGCAATTTATCACGGTCTTCGGAGATGCGCTCTTGCTGTTGCTCGAGCAGCTCGTCCAGCGTGCTTTGCTGCCGCACGATTTCGTCCTCAGCTTCCGCCCGGCTGGTCTCGATTTCCATCTGCAGGGCGCTGAGTTTCTGGTCGCACTTCTCTTTCATGTTCGCTTCTATTTCGCGCAGGCGGACCTGCACGGCTTTGTTCAGCACGGTCAGGTGGCTTGATTTTATCGTCTCGCCCTTTTTCACCACGGTGGTGCTGGCGGTGTGGATGCGGATTGCGCCGCCGGCCGCGCTGCCGCGCTCATCTTCCAGGGTTTGCTGTAGTTGCTGCCCTTCGCGGATGAGCGGTTCCAGTTTTTTGCCGATATCGGTTTCATACTTTTCGCGCACGAGTTTTACGCGCTTCTCGAGTTTCTGCACGCGCATGTCGCGGTAATCCTTCGCAGCGGCGATTTTGGCTTTTACCTCTTCGAGTTGCTGCTTTTCTTCGCCTTCCACTTCCTCGTCCAGACGTTGCAGCGCTTTCTCGCGGGCATCTTCATCTAGGTAAGTGACGATATATTGCGCGAAATAGAGCACGCGGTCGAGGTCGCGGCGCGAGACATTGAGCAGCAAGCCCATGTAGGACGGAACCCGGCGGGTGTACCAGACGTGGGCCACCGGCGCTGCCAGCGAAATGTGGCCCATGCGCTCCCGGCGCACCGAGGAACGCGTGACCTCCACTCCGCATTTGTCGCAGACGATTCCGCGGTAGCGGATATTTTTATACTTACCGCAGTAGCATTGCCAGTCTTTGGTGGGCCCGAATATGGCCTCGCAAAAAAGGCCGTCCTTTTCGGGGCGCAGGCGGCGGTAGTTTATCGTTTCCGGTTTGGTGACCTCTCCAAATGACCAGGAACGAATGTCGTCGGGCGAGGCGAGGCGTACGCGCAGTGATTTGAGACCTTTGGCTTCCAAATGAGCCTCCTGAAGTGCGGCCGGCCGGCTGCGTCATCGGGGTGCTTCCGGCATGCGCAAAATTGATTTGTGGGGAAGTATGCCCCCTGAGGAATGGTTTGCACCTTCCAATTGGCAGCAAACATAAAACCGACGTTCCCTGTGTTCCGGGAACGCCAGTTTTGGATGCGTTTGATACGGTTTTCGCTGACGGGCATCATTATAGCAGCCTCCGCCATGTTGTCAAGAAAACTTGGCGTGGCTGCTGTGCCCGAAGGCAACGCCCCGCTAGCGGGATGGCTGCGCAATCAGCGCGACTGCATCTCCCACGCTGATTTCCCCGCCGCGGATGACGCGGCAGAGCGTGCCGCGGCGACCTTTTATTCGCTCTTGCAGGCCCGGCCGTAGGCTGTCAATGTAATTACACGGCGCGCAATCGGTGGTCACTTCTAGCTCGACCGTGCCCGCGTGCAGGCGCGTGCCCGGCGCGGTTCCGGCCAGCGGAAGCCCGGCGACGACTAAGTTCTCGCGCAAATCGCCGGGGTTCAACCCGAAATCACGCAGCGTTTCCATCTCGATGAGCAGTACGTGTCTTTTGCGTCGGCCGCGGCTGGCGTCATGCAGCAGGCCCTCGACGCTGATGGCGGTCGCCTGCCCCACAGGGAGCATGGGAGCGCCGCGGGTGGGCTTCAGGAAAAGGTGACGCACGCTGGCGTCGGGCTGTGAGTCTTTTTTAGCTAACATGTCGGGCGAAATTGTATCACTGCCGGGCGGGCGCGCCCCTGCACGATGTGGGGTCGCTGCCGTCCTCCAACCCCAGCGCGACGCGCGGGTTGGAGGCGATGTTGCTCGCCTTGACGCTGACCGGCTCGATGCAGCCGTACCAGCGTCAGCTCGAAACCGCGAGCCAGACCGGCACCTGGTGCGGGCGGCCATCCAGACGTTGCGGGCGTGCCGTGGGTCAGATTGGGAGGGCGCAGCCGCGTTCACTCGTTGAGCGTGTGCGCGCGCAGATCTTCCAGATCTATATGCTGCAGCGCGCCAATATGGGTGGCATCCAGCCGCACCGGGCAGGCGAATCCGGCTTCCAGCGCTTCCTGCCAGCGCGGCGCGCACACACACCAACAATCGCCCGGCTGCAGCCCGGGGAAGCCGAACTGCGGGCGGGGCGATGATAGGTCGTTGCCGGCCTTCTTGCTGAACTCGAGGAACTCCGCCGTGACCTGCGCGCACACGGTGTGTGAGCCGAAATCCGAGGGGCCGGTGTCGCAGCGCCCGTTGCGGAAGAAGCCGGTGACTGGGTCGCTGGAACACTCGCTCAGCGGTGCGCCGAGCACGTTCAGCGGGATTGGTTGGCCCCCATTGGGGCCGGAGCCATTACTACCCATGCAAGGGTTCTGTTGTGTCCTTTGGCCGTAATAACAAAGTACTGCGTACGATCTTCCGAAAGCGCTTTACTTTACCCCAGCGCAGAACTTGCCGCAAGTCTGGGGGTGCATCATGAGCGCACTTCCAACCACAGGCGAACTATTCGCCACAAATCAAGTATCACCAGAGACGGAGCGCGGTTATAAGTACCAGCTACGCAATTTCGCGCAATGGATGTCAGATAGCCGCGATGTGCATAATATGGAAGATGTCACAACCGCCGACCTGTTGGCCTACCGGCAGTCGCTACTGCATCTGGCTGGTTCGTCGCAGAAACGCTATCTGGCGGCCATAAAGTCATTCTTCGCGTGGGCACTGGAAGCTGAGATAATCGACAAGAACCCCGCATCATTGCTGAAGCTGCCTAAATCAGTTAGCAACAAGGCGCCAGTGTTCATGACACTGGATGAGACGCGGAAACTGCTGAACACGGCCAAGCTACCGCGTGACGTGGCGCTGCTCTGGTGTCTCTCGTATGGGATGCGGATAGCGGAAGTCACCGCGCTGGACATAGGTGACGTAGCCGCGCCCAATGGTAGCGGAATGGGTTCGTTGATGGTACGCGGGAAGGGTAATAAGGCCAGAACGCTACCGATTAACCCGCAGGCTTATGGCGCTATCTCTTCATATATAGATGGCCGTACGGATGGTGCTGTTTTCCATGTTCTGGATGGCAGTCGGCCAATCGGTAAAAGAGCGATACAGAAGCGGTTCAAGAAACTGGCGCGGGAAGCAGGAATACCCGCTGAAAAGCGTCATCCCCACTGTATGCGGCATGGCTTCGCGACCCGGATGCTGTTCGATACCAAGACGATAGGCGGTATCTACACAGTGTCCAAGTTGCTAGGGCATTCGCGGGTAGCGGTAACTGAAATGTACCTGCACTGTTCGCAGAAACAGCTAGAACAGGCGATGCTTGCCGACCCGCTGGGGGCGGGTGTATAGTGGGGGAAATATTGGTGGAGGGTTGTGTCGTTCCATGAAAACAATGTGGTTCCTTCGGATTGGCCTGGTGCTGGCTTTCACGCTGGCGTCCTGTGCGCCGTCTACCACAGACACCGTGGCCGATGGCGCAGATAAGTCGACAACTGCTTCATCAGGGCTCGCCGACACCTCTCTGCTAGCGAGCACGGAACCAGCCACTAATGCCCCGCTGCCCACCCAAACGGATATACAACTGACGGCACCACCTTCCAGCACGCCGCCAACCGCGCCAGAGCCCACTTCGGCGCCGGCCAACTCATCCCCGGTTCCGCCGACCGCAGCGGCCGCGGCTGGACTCACTCGCTTCGTGATTGACCCGGCTCAGTCGACCGTGTCCTACGGCGTGGGAGAGACCTTCCTCGGTCAGAACAATCGCTACGCTTACGCCGTAGCGGCAACAAGCGTAGTGTCAGGCGAAATCATGGTTGACTTTGAGAATCCGGCCGCAAGCACCGTGGGGGAAATCACTGTTGACATCAGCGCCTTCCAGAGTGACAAGGAGCGCCGTGATAAGGCCATCCGCGACCGCTGGCTACAGAGCAGCAAATTCCCGCTGGCGGTCTTCTCGCCCACCGAACTGCACGGCCTGCCACAGAGTTACGTACCGGGAGATGTGCTCGCGTTTGAAGTTGCCGGTGATTTACTGGTACGTGACGTCGTCCACGCGACGGTGTTCACGGTAAACGCAAGTGTGGAGGACGGAAAGCGACTTTCCGGACAAGCGGTCGGTCGCGTTCAAATGACGGATTTCGGGTTCGAGCCGCCGGCGGTGGCCGGCATGATTGAGGCCGAAAACGACGTCGATATCACCTTCGAATTCGTCGCGCTGCCTGCAGCATCAACTCCGGCACCGACACCCAGTATGCCTTCAACTCCAACAGCAGCGCCTACAGATACAGCGACACCACTTCCGCCGATGCCTCGAGGGGAAGCGGATTCTGCGATAGAAGTTACGGTCTACGACCCAGAAAGAGTGTGGCCTGGTACCACACTGTTATCGGATCATCACGATGTTGACAATCCTAGGATTATCGAGGTGAACATGTTCGGAGAGGTCATCTGGCAATATGTTCTCCCCGAAGATTTCAAGCAGTACACGAATCCAGGGCCGGACGTGGAAATGTTGTCGAATGGAAATATCCTGTTTGTTTTGCCCGGAAAAGGCATCGTCGAAATCAATCGCAGCGGTGACGTAGTGTGGTCGCACATGGATGCCAAGATATCGCATGACGCAGACCGCCTGCCCAACGGCAACACCTTATACGCATACGGGGATAGAGATGAGATGGAAGACGCGCAAGCTAAAGAGGTGACTACCGAAGGTAAACTTGTCTGGGCTTGGTACGCGAAAGAGGATTTCAACAAAGCACCGTACCAAAACAAGTCCGCTCACGGGTGGACTCATACTAACGCGGTCGAGAGATTGCAGAATGGTAACACCTTGGTAAGCCCAAGAAATTTCGGCATACTAGTTGAAGTGGATCCCAACGGATCGACTGTTAGAACTATTGGAAAAGGCTTGCTCAAAACGCCCCACGAACCAGAAACTCTCCCCAATGGCAACATATTGGTAGCAAACCAAACCGTCCCCCATACGGCGACAGAGTTTAATCCCCGCACAAATAAGATCGTTTGGCAATTTGTTCCGCCGCACGAAAAATTAGCAATGGATTTCGCCAACGATGCAGGCATTCAATCCGCATTACCACAATTGGTCGAGGATTTTCCCAAGGGGGGGCCGCTATTCCCAGTGGCACCCCTCAGAGACGCTGACAGGCTACCTAACGGAAATGTTTTGGTTACGGGTTACGCGATAATGTTTGAAGTTACAAGAGACGGGGACATCGTCTGGCAAATGCAACTGACAGACATGCTTACGGCCATCGACGAATATTACAGTGGAGGCTTCTATAAAGCCCAGAGGGTCAGTTTAACGACGCCATGAGGCCATTACAAGGGCGATAACGCTCCCGACCTGCGCATAAGCTCCACAGCACGAATTTGCAGCGGGTTTAGGAACGCGCCAATCTGTCTGAGCACAAGCGACTGCTAGCCGCAACAGTAGACCGGGCTTATGTTGGAGAACAAAGTGTGACTGCCGTGATGCCGAAGGCCCCTATCTATGCCGCTATGCAACCCGCGTTTGATGAGGTGGCTTTGGCAGAGGAGAAAAGTTGTAACCGCAGGCGGTCCCGACGGGTGTCGGGTCCGCATGACCGATAAGGCCCTCGTAGTCACTTGGCTCCATCCTCACTATCAACACCAGCCTGCCTATGCTTAGCCTCTCCCGATTTGCCGGGCAGTTGGCACGCTACCCAGTTGGACTGTCGATCCCCCTAGCCTACTCCGCGACGTGACCGACGAGGCTGAGCGACACTGACCCGTTTCAAATAGGAGCGGGTCTTTCTTTTAGTGCACGCGATGCTTGCTGACCCGCTGCGGGTGAGTATATGGTTGAAGTATCACTGACCTCAGGCGCGACCAGATCAAGCTCCTGTAGGAACGCCTGACCGGCTTCCTCGATGTTGCCATCCAAGGCGAAAGTGACGGTTCGGATATCCGTTCCTCCTGGACTGCCGTGCCAGTGCACGGGTTTAGGGTAAACGAGAAATGCCTTCTGACACCCCTTGGTAGCGGCATAAGAATGAATTTGATGTATGTCTGGTGTCGACGGGGTTCCATCAGGAAGCTTGTATTTGGTGTCTATCACACACTTGGGTGCGTCCACCTGTCTATCCCACAAAACCATGTCAATCGTATATTCAACTTCACCGTGTACATCAATCTTTACCTGATGCCCTGTCTCGATCCTGTATCTCTGTGGCAGGTGTTTTTCTAACCATTTTCCGACAAATTTCTCAAAAAGGACATTCATGTTGACCAAGAACGGTAACATCGTCTGCTCTCCAACCCTGTGTTGGGGTCCCCGGTGCTCGAGGAAGAACGCGCA
>Ga0187833_10001501_pt1 | contig 26603 bp, 23 predicted proteins | sample ETNtaG_37_FD_167968 | JGI IMG/M metagenome (GOLD analysis project Ga0187833, IMG submission 167968) | Marine microbial and viral communities from oxygen minimum zone, Eastern Pacific Ocean - ETNP2014_SV_400_PacBio MetaG (Illumina Assembly) | ecosystem: Environmental > Aquatic > Marine > Hypoxic...
GAGCCGCCCCCGGGTTGCCGATTCCACCTCAGATGCCCTCACATAATGGACGTCTGCAAGGAAGAAGAGCCGGCCCTGATAGAAGCCGCTCCGGGCCACTTTGTGGCCTGTCATATGCATAAGGGTTAATTGTACTAATCAAACTAACTGGGAAGTGAAATAAATATCTAGAAAGGGAGGTCACCATGGGATATGATGAAATTATCGCTCAGGTTGCAGATCTGAAGCTATTTACCCCGGGACCAACATATGTAAGTCGTGAGTTGATGGCAGCGGCGGCCAAAATGCCTAACTTCTCGCATCGCGACGATGAGATAATCATACGATTCAAACCAATCTACGCCAACCTGAGAAAAATAGCAGAGGTAGATGACAGTTACAGCGTAATACTAATGCCGGGCAGCGGTAGTACTGCCATGGAGTCTTCTATCGCGTCCCTTGTCGGAGACGATGAAAAGGTGCTTTCAGTTTCAATGGGCTCCTTTGGCGATATGTACCATGAGATGACAGTAGCAAACAGAAAGAACTCAGAAAAGCTGTCTTTTGAACCTGGCAAGGGAATCGACCTAAATGTACTGGAAGATAAACTCAAGAAGATGGAAAGTAACGGCGAAAAGCCATCCGTCGTTATTTTTACCCATAATGAGACTTCCACGGGTGTAGAAGTTGATGTAGTTGCGATATCTAATGTTATAAAGAAATACGGCGCCATAGTTTTAGTGGATGCCGTCAGCGCATTTGGCGCAATCAAGACAGGTATTCAGGGCAACGTTGCTATGTACTGTACAGCCACTCAGAAATCTATGGCGCTGGATGCAGGTTTCGGCTTGGGTTTCGTAAGTGCAGAAGCGCTTGAGAAGGCACAATACCTAAAAGAAAATAAGAAATGTTACCCGCCCTACACGTTGGACTTAACCAAACACGCAGCAACTGCAAAAGGTTTCATGACGGGTACGACACCAAACTGCACGCTGATAAATGCGCTCTTTTTACAAACCGATGCCATTGTAAACACCGAGGGTGTTCAGGCCAGATTCGACAGACACCGAGCGCTTAAAGAAATCACGCATGATTGGATAGACACTCTGACCAATGGTTGCAGGCTATTTCCCAGCAAAGATGTCGCCTCTAATTCGATAACCGCGCTGCAAATGCCACCGGGAACGAAAATGCAGGCCTTCGGACCTTTGAAGCAAAAGTTACGTGCAGATAAATTCGTAATGAGCACCGGCCTTCCCCCTATGAACAAGGCGCTGGAAGCCAAGGGCGAAGCAGTGATCATGAGGATCCCGCATATGGGTGACATGACCAAGGAAATGCTCCAGGAATATCTGGATGCTCTCAAGAAATACCTGCTGGAAATGTAAAAGTGAAACGCCGATATATATTACCCAAATATTGCATAGCAAATACCAATCGAGCAGGAGGATGGCATGTTGTATGGCATTACTGGTAAAATGCTTTTTGTGAACCTCTCAGAAGGAACCATTGAAGAGGAGGAAACCGACCAGCAATTGTACCGGGATTATCTTGGCGGATATGGGCTGGGTGCAAAAATCATCTTTGACCGTCAAAAGGCGGGAGTTGATGCGCTTGGCCCTGATAACACTCTTGGCTTTCTTACCGGCCCGCTTACCGGCACCCGCGTACCTGGCGGCAATAGATACGTTGTAGTTGGAAAATCGCCGCTAACAGACGGTTGGGGTGACGCCAACTCCGGGGGCGATTTCGGGCCATACCTCAAATTTGCCGGATACGATGCCGTTTTCTTTACTGGAGCATCGAAAAAGCCGGTCTGTCTGGTGATAAAAGACGGCGCAGCCGAGCTTAAAGATGCCGGTCACCTCTGGGGCAAAGACGCCTATGAGACCGAGGATATACTCCAAGCTGAGGCGGGCAAGGATATGAGAATTGCCTGCATTGGCCCAGCGGGAGAGGCGAAGTCGCTGATCTCCTGCATTATAAACAATAAGGGCAGGGCTGCTGGTAGGTCAGGGCTGGGCGCGGTTATGGGCTCCAAGAAACTAAAGGCTGTGGCAGTATACGGCAAGGCCGAGGTTGAGGTGGCCGATAAAGATACAATTGACCGTCTCAGGAAAGAGAGTCTAGTCAAGCTCAAGGACCATAAACTTGCAGATCGATTGAGAGATTACGGCACATTTGCCGGGACCATGGGGGCTCTGGCCTTTAGGGGAGTTCCCACTAAAAACTGGGGCGGAGTCGGCCCTAGAGATTTCCCCAAGACAGAAGCCGCCAATGAGGAACTGGTGCAGTATCAGGAGAAGAAATACGGCTGCTGGCGCTGTCCCGTAGCATGCGGCGGGCACATGAAGGCGGGAGTTGCTTATCCTTATGGTTCGGGCGTGCACAAGCCAGAATACGAGACCGCCGTTTCCTTCGGCACCATGTGTCTTAACGACGACTTGGAATCTGTAATAATGGCAAACGACATCTGCAACAAATACGGCCTGGATACGATATCGGCTGGTGCAACCGTTGCCTTTGCCATAGAGTGCTATGAGAACGGAATTATCACCAAGGACGATACCGGCGGCATCGAGCTGAAATGGGGCGATCCTAAGGCTATTATCGCCATTACCGAAAAGATGGCCAAAGGAGAGGATATAGGCGCGGTTCTGGCCAACGGCACGAAAGCAGCCGCAGCAAAAATCGGGAAAGGAGCCGAGCAGTACGCGATGAACATCGGGGGCCAAGAGATGCCTTATCACGACCCCAAAGCCAACCCGGCGTACGCCTGTTCCTATAAAATCGATCCGACCCCCGCCAGGCATACTCAGGGCGGCGTTGCCAGCGGTGATGGGCAGGAGCAAAAGGACAAAAACACCTTTTGTCAGGCTTACAATTCGGCGGGGCTTTGTTTTTGGTTTAACGTGCTTTTGGGCGCCGACGTCATCTCACAATATATGGCCGCTGTAACGGGCTATCCCTATGATGCCAATGCCATGATGGAGGTTGGCGAAAGAGTATCGAATATTCGTCAGGCCTTCAACGTGCGCGAGGGAATCAATCCAGTTAAGCGGAATGTGCCTGGCAGGATAGCGGGCATACCGCCCCAGACTGAGGGGCCTGCCGCGGGAGTAACTGTTAACATAGATGAAAGAGTAAGTGAATATTTCAAGGCAATGGATTGGGATCAAAATACCGGCGTACCAAGCAAGCAAAAACTGGAGCAGCTGGGCATGTCAGATGTGGCTGCCGCTCTTTATCCCGAATAAATTAGGAGGTGATATATGACTGAAATGGTTGGCAAAACAGCTATAATGGAGATTTTTAAGAAGGAGGGTGTCGAATACATCTTCGGATTGCCTGGCACCACCGAGGTTAGATTCTTGGATGAGCTGACAAGTCATCCGGAACTGACGTATATCTTAGCGATGCATGAAGATATGGTTATAGCTATGGCTGAGGGCTACACCAGGGCATCCGGAAAGGTATCGGTGTCCAACCTGCATACCACTCCCGGACTTGCCGCCGCTATGCCTACCATGCTGAATGCAAAGCACGGTGGCGTCCCTATGATAATAACCGCTGGGCAGCAGGATGCACAACGCCTACTCGTGGAACCGCCCCTGTCGGGTGATCTGGTCGGTATGGCCGCACCGTACGTCAAATGGGGCCACGAGATAAAATATGCCCACGATATCCCTATTGCTTTCAGGCGTGCCTACAAAGTAGCGACCACGCCACCGACCGGACCTGTCTTTCTTGCTCTACCACAGGACTTACTGGAGCAGACTGCGGATATCAACTATGAATCTGCTCTGACTAAGCCTATAGAATCACGGCCCGATGCGGAAGTGGTTGCTAGGGCAGCCGAATGGCTGCTTGCCTCAGAAAATCCAGTAATGACCTTGAGCTACGGCGTTGACCGGGGCGATGCCATGGCCGAGGTGGTTAAGCTAGCCGAACTGATCGGAATCCCGGCGTTCCACGGCTGGATGACCGACGTTAACTTCCCCACCGGACACGTTCAGCAGCTAGGAGACTCCAGAGGCATTAAACCGCTTATAGGGTCGCCAGATGTGGTTCTGAGCATCGGCGGCGGGGCTGGAATCCCTGTGCCACCGGGCGCCAAAACTATTCACATAGATGATGATGATTGGCAAATAGGCAAGAACGAGCCGGTAGACGCGGGCATATGTGGCAGTGTTAAACTATCCGTTGCCGATCTGACCGATGCCATCACGCAGAAAATGACGGATGATGTACGCAAGAGGATAGCCGATAGGGTCGAGATGATTAAGGGCAAGAAGGCCGGCCTCGTGGCGGCACTTGCTAAAAAGATGGCGGATGAAAACGATAATGTTCCCATCGCGTTTTCCAAACTATGTAAAGAGATAGACGCCTGCCGACCAGCCAAATCCACCATATTTGACGACTGCTGGTCATACTCACGCGATCTGGGCGACTCCATGGATTACAACGATCCCAAAAGCTACGGGAGAACACGCGGCGGAGCTATAGGAGCGGGTATTGCCAACGCCATCGGTATGGCATTGGGTAACACCGACCGCAAGGTTATCGCCGTTGTCGGCGACGGTAGCGCCATGTGGGGCAACCAGGCGCTGTGGACAGCAGCTCATTACAACATACCGGTTACGATCGTAGTCGCGTCGAATGCCAGCTACCGTATCTTGAACAGGACCAAGACTATATTCTTAGGTCCAAAGGTCAAAGACAAGAAAATGCCGGGTTTTGAGTTCGACGAGCCCAGGATCGACTTTACAAAGATGGCCGAGGCCATGGGTGTTGCCGCACAGACAGTGCTACAGCCTGCAAAGCTTAAGGATGCGCTGAAAAAGGCGATCGATTCGAACGCACCAGAGCTGGTTGAAATTCATGTTGATCCAACAGCATAATATATTTACAGATTAGCCTACTAAAACAGTTCAAGGCAGCGCTGGCGGCGTAATCGTTTCTTACATAGAGATGGTGCAGGTCACGGCAAAGAGCGGCTTTGAGACTATAATGGGCGTTACGCAGGACAAGCTGTTCGAGCCAATGATTGTATTCGGCAGCGGCGGCATCTACTCCGAGTTGGTGGATGATGTATCTTCAAGGCTACATCCGCTGACCGACCTGAATGCGCAGGAACTCATCAGCTCCATAATAATATCGACGATTTTTGATGGATTCAGGGGGCGCCACCAAGCGACAAGGAGTCGCTTATAGACCTGCTGTTGCGCCTGTCGGCATGAATTGAGGACGTGCCTGAGATTGCGGAGTTAGACTTTAGCCCGATTAAGGTTATGACCGAGGGGCAGGGCTATATTATTGTGGACGGCCGCATTTTGGTACCGGAATTAGCCTAGATCTTTGATGGCGGAGCGCACGTTCTCCAGAATATAATCTATATCCGACTCAACTATCTGCCAGTGCAGCACCACCCTGAAGCTGTTTCCACCTGCACCGAACTTTATCCCTTTTTCAATCAATCGCTTAGACAGAACATTGCCCGGGATATTATCGGCTACGGCAAAGCGGAACATGCTGGTCTGAACTTTATCTAGGTCGACGGATACGCCCTCTATCTGCGCCAGCCCTTGTGCTAGGCGTTTGGCGTTGCGGTGATCGTCCGCCATGCGGTCGATCATGGTATCGAGGGCTACTATGCCGGCGGCAGCGATTATACCCGCTTGACGCATGCCTCCGCCTATCATCTTGCGCCACCTGCGGGCACAGGCTATAGTTTCAGCAGATCCGCACAGGACCGATCCCATCGGACCTCCAAGACCCTTAGAAAGGCAGAAGGTTACGGTATCCGCGGATTCGGTAAGCCTGCTGACAGGGGTGTTAAGTACAACGGATGCGTTGAATATGCGGGCGCCGTCAAGATGTACCTTAAGGCCGTTTTTATGCGCAATATCAGCCATGATATCGGTATAGTCGGCGGTTATGGCTGCGCCACCGCACCTGTTATGCGTGTTTTCCAGACATAGCAGGCTGATATTGCGGGAGTGGTTATGGTTCTGTACAAGCGCCTTCTCTAGGTCAGCGGGGGCGATACATCCCTGCTTATCATTGAGAAGAGAGCGTAACAACGTGCCGGCTACAGCAGACGCTCCGCCTATCTCGAACCAGAGGATGTGTGCCTCGCTGCCAAGCACAACCTCATCGCCACGCTGGGTATTCGTCATGACGCCAAGCAGGTTGCCCATTGTGCCGCTACATACCAACAGCGCCGCCTCCTTATTGAACATATCGGCGGCTTTACGTTGCAGGCGGTTGACAGTGGGGTCTTCACCGTGACCGTCGTCGCCCACCTCAGCCTCGAACATGGCCTGGCGCATCTGCTGAGTGGGGTGGGTAACTGTATCGCTACGCATATCGAGTATTTTCATTTGATTTTCACCTTAACTTCTCATATTAGTCTCGCGAAACATGATAACACAAAAACAGCGGTTTTATGCCGCCTGCAACGTGTTTTCGGCGTTTTCCACTATAAACATGGTAAGCATCAACCGCTTATACTGAGAAAACCATCGTGTTGATTTAGCCATTGTTTGCAGCTGCGCCAATCAGAACAGTGCGCCGTCACCACTTCCCAGAAATCTTTTGAGTGGCCCATTACCTTTAAGTGCGCCAGTTCATGCACTATAACATAGTCGATTATGCTTGGCGGAAACATTATCAGCTTCCAGTTTAAACTGATGTTGCCTTGGGCCGAACAGCTTCCCCAACGGCTTTTCTGGCCTCTGATGTAAAGGCGGTTATACCTGCAGCCCATAATTACAGCTAGATCAATTGCCCTATTGGTAAAATATACAGATGCCTGATTACGCAGCCACAGCTTTAGTGCTACTGCGGCGGTACCGTTATTACATTTGCCGCTAATAATCAGTAAGTCGTTATCCAGCGTCACATTGCACTTGCTGTGGCCGTTGCCGTTAAGCCGTAGCGTGTAATCCTGCCCAAAGTAGGGGATGCTATCACCAGAGGCAACATCTTTTGCAAGCAGCCGAATTGTGCCGACATTGTATTTATCGATATTCTTAATAATCCAGTTTTGTTTTGCTTCTATCAATTGCGCAAGGTCATCTACGCCATTACGCCAGGGAACGACAACGACAAAGCCGCTTGATGCGTTTATTTGAAAACGAGTGTGCTTTGCCTTTGCACTTCGCCTTAAGGTATATTGCACTTCCCTGTCGCCTAAAACAATTTTATGCGTACTTTGCACTGTTGAAGCCAAAAATATCTATTCCTTCTCTTTGTTTTCTTTTTCAGAGGTTTTTATTTGTTCGAGCCATTTGCCGATGTTGTCATCGCTGCCCGACATGATGAGAACGTCGCCATCCTTGAAAACGTCCATCAGCGGCGGGTTGAATATCACTTCCCGCTGGCGCTGAATGAGCAGCGCTGCTATATCAAAAGATCCTCCGCGGCCCAGTTGCAGGTCCGACAACTTTTTGTCCACCATCTGCGGTAAAACTTCTACTTTTACAACGCTGTAACCAGCCGCAACCAAGATGCCGCCTATCTCGTCTTTGGCCTCCAAATCATGCGCCACCCTGACACCCATTTCACGCTCCACAAAAATCACCGTATCCGCCCCGATCTTCTTCAAAATGCTCTCATGCAGATCGTTTGCCGCCCTTGCTATAACAAAGGGAACTCCAATCTTCTTTAAAAGGACTGTTGCAAGAACGCTGCTTTGAATATCGGCCCCCATGGCCACTACGGCGACATCGAAATTGTTTAAGCCCAGGTCGGTGAGCGCTGTCTCATCGGTGGCATCCGCTATGACGGCATGCGTTATAATCTTTGGCCGCTCCGAGATGATGTGCTGCACCTTTTTCTCATCGATATCTATAGCCAGCACGTCGTTGCCCAGATCGGATATCTCTCTGGCTAGACTGTCGCCGAACTGCCCCAATCCTATTATTGCCACTTGTTTCTTCATTACTTAAAGCCTCCTTAACCTATCCTTACCGATTCGTCCGGATAGCGGTATTTCGGTATTTGATTGCGCTGCACCAGAGACAGGGCCAAGGTGAGTGGCCCCAGTCTGCCAACAAACATAGTAACGGTTATAATCAAGCGCCCGGCTGTCGACAGCTGAGGTGTTATACCTGTTGAAAGCCCCACTGTGCTGAACGCAGATACGGTCTCGAAAAGGATGTCGATAAAGGCGAAATCCTCAGTCATATCAAGTATAAGTACCGCCATAGCCATATATCCGATAGCCAGCATGACTATTGCTAGCGCGCGGTACACCAGCCGCGCCGGAAATGCCCTTCCGAACGACCCGACTTGTTCTCTCCACTTCAGCGAACTGAACAGCGTGGAGATAAGCACACCAAAGGTGTTAACCTTTATCCCGCCGGCGGTGGAACCCGAAGCACCCCCGATAAACATGAGCATCATGGTGAAAAAGAGGGCGTGGTCAGCCATATCGCCAATAGTGATAGTGGTAAAGCCAGCGGTTCTGGGAGTGACCGACTGAAAGAATGCATCGAGAATGCGCTGAGCAACTGGGACGTTGCCGAGTGTAGCATTGTTGAACGACTCGGTAATGAGCAGAACGATGATGCCCAAGGCCAGCAGGGACACGCTGGTAACGATCACTATCTTGCTATCGAGCGCCAGTTTTTTAAACCTTTTGACGACATAAACATCCCTGAGCACAATGAAACTGATGCCACCGAGCAAAATAAGCGCCGCCGTTACCAGCACCATCAGCACGTCGCCGCTGTAGCTAGTCATGCTCTGGAAATTGCCGAATATATCGAAGCCAGCATTGTTGAACGCCGAAACCGAGTGAAACACTGAGCGCCACACGGCCGACCCTACCGGTAGCCCCGGAGACAGTCGAATGTAAAACAGCGCCGCGCCGATAACCTCGACCACGATGGTAAAGATAGCCATCTTTTTGATCAATCCGACCAGACCGCCGATGCGCCTCAATCCTATGGACTCGCCAATGAGCATCCTCTCTCTAAGGCCTATTTTCCGGCCCAATAACAGCAGCAGCAGGGTGGCGCTGGTCATAAATCCGAAGCCACCGATCTGGATGAGCAGCAGGATAACCGCTTGGCCGAACGGCGTCCAGAAAGTACCGGTATCAACCACCACCAGCCCGGTAACGCATACCGACGAGGTTGATGTGAACAGAGTGTCTATAGGCGATATAAACCGGCTCTCTACGTTGGATATGGGAAGCCAGAGCAGCAGAGTGCCAAGAGCTATCAGGGCCAAAAATCCGTAGATCAGGACGGTAACCGATATTCCCCCGGACTTGGGGTTTATCAGCCGGGGCAGCGTTGTTCGCCATGTTTGCCATGTTCGCAAGGGCCAACCCCGACCTCTGCCAGTGCTCGTTGACTGTTCTTGAGGCAACTTGCTATCTCACATTTTTAGCGTTTTTACTGTATTATCGGTTGATTATACGTATGTAGCACGTATAAAGTCAATTTGTTAAGGGAGGACGATTGAACTTTTCCCCTTGTTCTTGTGTTATATTGTGTAGAGGTATTTTCTATAGATGAGACTGTTGCCTTCTATAAACAAATTTATAGGAGATAACAAATGTCAATAAATACCATGATGGTCTGCTTGGATGGCTCCAAGCATATAAGTAGACTGGTACTGATTATAAAATCTCAACAACAGCAAAGAAAAAGTAACAAACGAGATATAAAGAGGTACAAGCAAGTGGAATCACTGGGGAAAATACTGTTTTGGGAAAAACCCATAAAGAAATGCAGCCGCAGGATTGCAAAGACGCTTCCATTCCTGTCGAATACCTCGGTAACCCACAACCTGGCCAAAAAGCTCGGCACCAGTGACGAGGGCGCGCATATGGCGATGATCGGCTTTATCACCTTCCTTTCTCCCGGCCTATTTAAAGTAATCTGGACGCCTCTTGCCATAGTAGAGCTGATAAGGGCATACAAAAAAGACAGGTTTAAGGGCATTGCTGAAGTGGGCAAATGGTACTTAAGAAGCTCCGCGGTGGCGATAATTGCCAAAGAGGGTCCAGCGATAGCATTCAAAATAATGAGAGAGGTGATAAAAGCCTAAAAGCAAAAACTTCAAAAAAGCGTGCTAAAACCATGAGTAATATGCTACCATTCGGTAGCATTTTTCTTTATGCGGACCATCGATATGATATACAGGAGTAGTCTAAGTGAAGCTTTTAGCAGACGCAAAAACTATATATATCTGCCCACCGACTTCGCAACTAGCCTCAGCTCTTTCATCAGCGTGTCAAAAGCAACAGGCGTGAGCGACTGGGCACCATCGACCAGCGCCTCCTTGGGATTGGGGTGCACCTCAATCAGTAGACCGTCGGCACCTGCAGCTACCGCCGCCTTGGATATGGAAGGCACGAGCGAGTGGTGACCAGCGGCATGGCTGGGATCGACGATAATCGGTAAATGGCTCACTCTTTTTATCACGGCTATGGAGGCGATATCCAGCGAGAAGCGGACGCTATCCTCGAATGTTCTGATGCCGCGCTCGCACAGAATCACGTTATTGTTGCCCGCATCCAACAGATAATCGGCGGCGGTGAGCCACTCTGTAATAGTGCAGGCAAAGCCCCTTTTAAGTATGATGCAGCGCTTACTCTTACCAGCGCTGGTGAGCAAGGCGTAGTTCTGCATGTTGCGCGATCCTATCTGCAATATATCGGCGGTTTCGGCTACAAGCGGTACGTCCGAAGGATCGACAACCTCGGTGGCGATGGGAAGGCCGGTCTCTTTTCTGGCCTCCAACAGTAATGCGAGGCCGGCTTTGGCCAGGCCCTGGAAGCTGAACGGGGAGGTACGAGGCTTAAATGCTCCACCACGCAGGATGCTAGCGCCGCTACTCTTGACCAGTTTGGCAACCTCCAGCATCTGTTCCCTAGTCTCCACGGCACAGGGGCCGGCAATGATGATGACGCGTTTGCCACCGATTTCTATATCATTGCAGGAAACCACGGTGTCAACTGGTTGGACCTCTCTGGCTGCCAGCTTATACGGCTTCATAATTCTGGTTACGTTTTCTACTCCAGGAAGCACCGTAAATACATCTGTCTGCACCTGACCAGTGTCGCCGCCTAGTATGGCAACAACCGTTTTATCAGTGCCCTGGTTTAGCTGCACCTTAAAGCCGAAGGATTTGGCGCGATCGATTACCACGCCAACCTCCTGCTGACTTGCTCCCGTAGCCATCTCTATTATCATCAAAAGCCAACCCTAGGTGGTACTGAACGGTACCCGATGGTTTGCAGTTGTAGCCGCACAGTGCCTGCATTCGCAATATAATACCGGCATTGTTATAAGTCAAGGGTGTTATGTAATGCAAGAGCACACCAAACTCTATTCTAGCAGGGCAGGCTTAAATATGAAATACGAACAGACTAAATTAAGCCGTATTTTAACCGGTTATTCTGTAAAATTTCGGTTACTTCTTTTCTGCCAATATTAAAAGCCTGATTATTTATCTCTAAAATGGCCTTTGACAGATGCTGGGCAATGCACTCCTTCCAGATAGATACATCGATAGGTAGAAAGTGTGAAACGCAGCCCAGCATAAGCATATTAAGCGTTTTTACATTTCCCAGGTCTTTGGCTATGCCGGAGCCATCGATGAGATAAAGTTTATTTGTAACGTTCTTGATTATGACGGTGATCGCTTTGTCCGACGGGTAGGTTTCGTCGCCCAAGTTGACCGACATCGGTGGCTGGGCGTGGTTGTTTACGATGGCCACCCCATCAGGCTTCAGGTAATGCGCCCACCTGGCGGCCTCCATTTTCTCCAGAGCAAGCAGCACATCAACATCGCCTTGGGCAATCAGTGGCGAGTGTGCCTTAGGAGCAATTCTAATGTGGCTTATAACGCTGCCTCCACGCTGCGCCATACCCAAGGTATCGGTCTTTTTATAGTCATAGCCGGCAGTGATGGCCACCTCGCCGACGATGTCACTGGCAAGTATTACTCCCTGACCACCTACTCCGGCTATTAGTAAGTTAACCTTATCCAAAGTTACCCTCTTGATATTTTTCTATATAACGTCTATTGCGCTACGGGCACAGACCTGCTCACATATGGCGCAGATGTCTCCGGCGCATAGCGCTGAGTTTATATGAACCTTATCTCCATCCTGCTGGATTGCTGGGCAGCCCAGCAGCAAACACATGCCGCAGTCGTTGCACTTCTCGACATCAACGGCCCTTGCGCCAGAACGCGTCTTTATACGCACCGAGCAATCTCCACGCACGATGATTACCGACAAATGATCAGCATCAAGCGCGCTTTCGACGCTGGCCCTGATAGCTTTAAGATCGAACGCATTTACGATACGAACGTCTTTAACGCCGCTACCACGAACCAAATCTCCCAATTCGACCTTGACCGTCTGGTCGCCCTGCGCAGAAACGCCTGTACCGGGGTGGTCCTGATGCCCAGTCATAGCGGTGGTCAGGTTATCCAGAATAACAAGCGTTATTTTGGAATCAAAGTAAACGGCTGAGAGCAGACCAGTGATGCCGGAGTGGAAGAAGGTGGAATCGCCGATGATGGCGACAACTTTCTTATCCAGATTTGCCCTTTCCATACCTAGCGCCGTGCCGATGCTAGCCCCCATGCACACGTTTACGTCCATGGCCGAAAGCGGCGGGTAAGCGCCCAGTGTGTAGCAGCCAATGTCTCCGCAGATGACCAGACCTGACTCGTTTGTATCTTTGGTTTTCTTTGGTGCAGAACGCTTGCCGATGCTGCTCAATATATGAAACAGCCCGGTGTGCGGGCAACCAGGACAGAGCAGCGGAGGCCGCTTGGGTAGCCCTTCAGCTGGTTTGTTTCTAGCTATAGTTTTATCTATAAGGCCCGCCTTGGCGGCGCTTTCTTCTATAACGTCCGGCGAAAGCTCGCCTATTACTGGGAATATCTCCTTGCCGGCAAGCTCGATTCCCATGAGCCTGATGTTTTCCTCAAGGAATGGGTCCAGTTCTTCGATAACGATAAGCCTTTCGACTTTGGAGGCGAACTCGCCTATCAACTTGTTGGGCAGCGGGTACACCATGCCCAGCTTTAAAAACGAGGCGTTCGGGAACACCTCTTTGGCGTACTGATAGGCGACGCCGCTGCTGATAATGCCTAAGCGCTTGTTGCCTATCGTGATCTGATTCAGTGGTAGTGTTTCAGCGAACTCCCTGAGCATTTCAATGCGTTTCTCCTGATTGGGCCGCCTGCCACGAGCGTATTCCGGTAGCAGCACATATTTGGAAACGTCATAGTTAAACTGGGCGTTTTTGGTAGTACGCTTCTTGTTGATATCAACCACCGATTTCGAGTGCGACACACGCGTGGTACTGCGCACTATAACAGGTGTATCGAACCTCTCGCTGATACCGAAGGCAACCTCGATGAAATCGTGCGCTTCCTGACTATCGCTCGGCTCTAAAATCGGCACCTTGGCAAATTTGGCGAAGTTGCGCGTATCCTGCTCGCTCTGTGAACTGTGCATACCCGGGTCATCGGCAACGATCATCACCAGCCCGGCGTTTATCCCGGTTATGGACGATGACATGAAAGGATCACTGGCCACGTTCAGCCCAACATGTTTCATCACCACCAGAGCGCGCACGCCGGCGAAAGATGCGCCCATCGCCACCTCCATCGCCACCCGCTCATCAGACGCCCAATCGGTGCGTATATCCTTGTGGGCAGACAGCATCTCTAGTATCTCGGTGCTGGGCGTGCCCGGATATGCCGAGGCCACCATCACACCGGCATAATAGGCACCCAGGGCAAAAGCCTCATTGCCTGCAAGCAGTTTTAGCATTGAACTCCCTTTGTATTAGAAATGACACGCAAGTACATTATTATACCAAATATATTCTATCCGTAAAACGTTTTGGGGAGGTTAATATAATGAAGTAAAAGGTAAACTATGTTGCTGTGGGTATACCGCTGTACTATAATTGCGTTATTGTTGAAAGTAGCACGAGAGGTGAATAGATAAAGCATGACCATAATCGACATGCTCAAAAACAATGCCATTAAGTATCCGGACGAGGTTGCGCTCATCGAGCTTAAGCCCAGCAAAAATATTAGGCGTCAAATAAGTTGGGAGGCGTTTGACAAGAGGTCCAACCGTGTCGCCAACGCGCTTATTACCAGAGGCATTAATAAGGGGGACAAAGTTATCCATCTGATGCGAAACAGCATAAACTGGCTTGTTGCCTACTTCGGCATTATCAAAACGGGAGCATGGGTCGTACCCCTCAACTACAGATTTACCAGCAAAGACATTAAATATTGCGCTGACATAGCCGAGGCTAAAGCGATGATACTGGAAGAGGAGTTCATCGACCACCTGCAGCAGATACGCGACCAGCTTGTAACGATAGAACACTATATAGGTTTCGGCAACGATCTACCCGATTACATGGAGAACTTTGAGACAGTGGTTGCATATTCAAAAGCCGATGCTGTGAATGTGAATCTGAGCGGGGATGATTCTTGTGGGCTGTACTTCACCTCCGGTACCACTGGCGAGCCCAAGCCGATTCTGCTGGCGCACAAGAATATGGAGCATGCGGCCATAACCGAGCAGAAGCACCATCGACAAAGCCGCGACGATAACTTCATCCTGCTGCCGCCGCTGTACCATACCGGTGCTAAGATGCACTGGTTCGGCAACCTACTTTCCTGCAGTAAGGCAACATTGCTCACCGAAATCAGCCCCAGATACATCTTCGAGGCGGTACACCGAGAGCGCGGCACTATCGTCTGGCTGCTGGTGCCATGGGCGCATGACATAGTGGTGGCGATTGAAAGAGGCGAGCTTAAAGTAGAGGACTATGACTTAAGCTCTTGGCGACTGATGCACATCGGAGCCCAACAGGTTCCAGCTAGCCTCATTAAACAGTGGCAAGAAATATTTCCCGGCATGCAATACGATGAAAACTACGGCTTGAGCGAAAGCACCGGGCCGGGGCCGGTTCATCTGGGAATTGAAAATGTGGGCAAGATTGGGGCAACTGGCAAACCCGGATACAAATGGGAAGCGCGCATCGTAGATGATAAAGGAAGCGATGTGCCTACGGGCAAAACAGGCGAACTTATAGTAAAAGGGCCTGGAGTCCTGCAGGAGTACTACAAAAATCCGCAGAAAACGGCGGAGACCATAAGGGAAGGATGGTTGTACACTGGGGACGTGGCCAAGATGGATAGCGACGGCTTTATCTACATCGTCGATCGAAAAAAAGACGTTATCAACACAGGCGGGGAAAACATCTTCCCTGCGGAGATAGAAGAACTGCTAGAGAGCCATCCCAAAATATACGATGTGGCCGTGATTGGTATTGCTGACGAGAGGCTGGGTGAGATAGTTACCGCAGTCATCGATCCCAAGCTGGGGCAACCACTTACCGAGGAGGAGATAATCAGTTTCTGTGAGCAGAACCTGCCCAGATATAAACGACCGCGTCGAATTATTTTTGACAAGGTGTCACGCAATCCCACTGGCAAGCTGGAAAAACCGAAGATGAGGCAGAAATACTCGAAATAGATTAGCTTCTTAATAACGCTTCATTCCGGTTCCTTTGGCGCTTGAGCAAGCGCTCTTTCCCTTTTTCTCGACATACGCCAGCGCCACAGAATGAAAAGCGCAATAAGACCGAGTAACGCCCCAGTGATAGGCCAACGGGCTACTCCCAATGCATCTGTGAGACCTGCCATAGCCAGCCCTAATACTATAGAACCAGCAATAAGCACCCCTATAACCGATGCTGCAAATGCCTTCTTCCATTCCATGCCAACCAGCCATGCAAGCAATGTACCGGAATATACGCCTGATCCAGGCAACGGTATCCCTATAAAAACCCCAAGGCCTATAACTCCATATTTCTTAACGTAGGGTTCACCCTTCCGCCTTATCCTTGTTGTAGTCCTTTCAAAGAACTTCCAACGTTTCAGATATTTATTCGCAAATTTTAGTCCGAAATATATAGGGAAGAACAATAAGATGTTTATCACAACAGCCATAAAAAAAACGACTACTGGATTAAGATTCTCAGCAATACCATAAATAATAGAGCCTCTCAGCTCAATCCAGGGTAGAAGTGTAATCAATGCTAACAACAAAATGGGGGACATATTTTCAATTCCTCAATTGATTCTTGCTATTAATTATTAGTTCCAAATTCTACACATAAATACGTGTAGATTGCAATCCAAAGTTTTTCTCCACTTTATTACCTTCGGTTAGTATAACATCACTATTGTCAAACGCATATATTCTCCTTAGGGCTAGCGCTTTATCAATCTATACTATTGAATTTGGCTCTCATAGATTCAGCCCTCATAATAGCACTAATAATTGACGGAATTATGAAGCTGATAGGGCTAAGATTAAGTAGAACGAAAAGCCGTGGCTACACTTCACCCTGATACCCCCCCCCAAGCCATTCCTCAATCCCGCCATACGTATTTTGTTTGACAATAACAGTGCAATAACCCTATAATTTGGTTTTGCATAAACTTATATAAAGAAGGGGGGTGAGGCATGTGACCGAGGTATATATTCGCGATGACGATAACTTCGAAGGCGCGCTGAAGCGTTTTAACAAGAAGGTACAGCAGGAGGGAATTCTCTCCGAGGCGCGACGTAGAGGTTTCTACGAAAAACCGAGCATAAAACGCAAGAAGAAGGAAGCTATCAAGAGGCGTAAAAGCGCCAAGAGCTCTTAAGAAGAAGCTCTCTTTTTATTATAGGTTTTAAAAATGGCTTTACAGCAGAAATTGATGGATGACCTCAAAACGACAATGAAAAGCGGCGATAAGATTCGCCTGTCGGTTATACGCATGGTACGAGCCAAAATCAAAAACGCAGAGATAGAAAAACGTGGTGCTTTAGACGACGGCGAGGTGCTCAAGGTGATTGCTAGAGACGTCAAGCAACATAAGGAGAGTATCACTGCGTTTAAAGACGGAAACCGCGCCGAGCTTGCCGAAAAGGAAGAGGCCGAGCTTGCAATACTGATGGAGTACATGCCGCAGCAGATGTCCCACGATGAGGTTGTGGCTATAGTCAAGCAGGTCATTGCCGAAGCAGGAGCTGTAGGGCCCCAGGACAAGGGTAAGGTTATGGGCAGGATAATGGCTCGGGTTTCGGGCAAGGCGGATGGCAAAGAGGTAAACCAGGTTGTAATGGAACTTTTGGCCGGTTAACAGCCAACCGGCTTTTTCTTTTATTCCCAAACTACTTTTCACACCACTGGCGCGCATTCTGGAACATGCGCAACCACGGCGACACGTTGATTTCAGACCACTCTTGCAGCCAGAATGACCACTGCCACGGCGTAAAGAAGCGTTCCGGATGAGGCATAACCGCGAGATGACGCCCGTCCGGCGAGCACAGCGATGTAATGCCCATGCGCGACCCATTTGGATTGGCGGGGTAGGTTTCGGTTATCTGGTCGTTATCATCTACAAAACGCAGTGGGGCCAGATTCTGGCGCTCGATCTGCTGAACAATGGATTCGTCGGTGCAGTAGAATCGTCCCTCACCATGGGCCACGCTCACTCCGAGTACGGAGTCCTTCATATCTTTTAGCATGATAGCGGGGCTCTCTTGTATCTTGACCGCAATAAAACGCGACTCAAACATTTCGGATTCGTTGAGTACGAAGCGGGGCTGCTGTTTTGCATCCAAACCCTGCCACGGCACCCAGCCCAAAAATGCCATCACCTGACAGCCGTTGCAGACACCCAACGAGAACGTATCTTGCCGTTGGTAGAAATCATCAAACTGGCGCTTGACCGTATCGTTGAACAGCACGCCCGCCGCCCAGCCCTTGCCCGAATCCAGCACATCGGCATAGGCAAATCCGCCACAGAAGGCGATGCCCCTAAATTGATCTAGCTTGATCCGACTTTCGGCCAAATCGGTCATTGTCACGTCCCACGGCTCAAAACCTGCTGCATAGAAGGCGCCGGCCATCTCGCGGTCGCCGTTGACACCCTCCTCGCGCAGTATCGCTATCTTCGGTTTTATAGTGGATTTCAGCTTTTCTTGAGGGGTGGATGTTGGGATAAAGCTGAGGCTAAAGTTGAGGCCAGGCCTGTCATAACCCGCCTTAAATTCGCTATCTGCGCACTTGGGATTCATTTGCAGCTTTTCTAACTGATAAGACGTTTCCTGCCAAATGGAGCGCAACGCCCGCATATCCTCGGAAAGAACGCTGATTCCACCGTATGCTACGTTTATCTTCTTTTCAAGCACGGTGCTACCAATAATATAACTTTGATCAGGCAAGTCATACCTTTGCAGAACCATATCAATACGGGGTCCATTTTCCGGTGGATATTCGATGACCAGCCCCAGTTCTTCGGCGAACAGGTAGTCGATAGCGCTGGCATTATTTCTAATGTCGATTTCGAGACCGACGCCGCAGTTCCCGGCAAATGCCATCTCTAAAACACAGGTTATCAGCCCTCCGTCTGACACATCATGCCCAGCAAGAACCAATCCATCATCAATCAATTGCTGCACAGCCTCAAACCCTCTTTTTAGCATCGCCGGGTCATCCACGTTTGGCGACTTATCTCCAACTTGGTTGTAGACCTGCGCCAACGCCGAGCCGCCCGTCCTGCTCTTGCCGCCAGACAAGTCTATGAGCATCAATTTGCTTGAGCCCGGGCGTTTTATATCCGGCGTTACCGTTTTAGTCACATCCTTACATGATGCATATGCGGTAATAACCAGTGTGCCTGGCGCTTTGGCTGTGCCGCTTGCACCGTCTTTTTCGACTTTAGTAGCCATGCTCATCGAGTCCTTGCCACCGTTAATAGATATGCCAAGCTCATCCAGCATAGTATTCAGCGATTCGTTGGCGCGGTATAAGCGATCGCCCTCGCCCGGCTCCGAGGCGGCAATGCCCCAGTTACCCAACAGGCTGATCCCATCGAAATCTTCAATCTGCGCCCAAACAAGGTTTGTCAGTGCTTCGCCAACGGCCATGCGCACCGAGCTTTTAGAATCGATGACCCACTTAATCGGCTGGTCGCCCAGCGCCCAGCAGCGGCCGCTGCTGGCAAAATAGCTGTCCGCCGTTACCGCCACGTCTGCGACTGGAAGTTGCAGAGGACCGGCACACTGCTGCTGCGCAATCATACCTGTAACGGAACGGTCTACGTGGTTGACCAAGAAGCCTTTGGATGATACCTTGAGCAAACGCAAAACGCGATCGAGAATGTCTTTAACAGTAGTACCTACAGGCAGATCAAGTGCGCTCAGCTTACGCACAGTGCTGTTATCTTTGATGACCATCTGCGGAATCGTGCCCAGCACAAAGTCAAGGTCCAGATTGACTGGTTGCCTTTCATGCTCCGGCGCATCAGGTGGTGCCGCTTCATCAACTACCAACTGCTTACCATCGCCGCTGATCTGGCCAATGACAGCCATGGGACATTTTTCGCGGATGGCGATCTGTTGGATTACTGGCAAATCTTCTTTACTCACCAGCAGCACCACGCGCTCCTGCGACTCGTTACACCATAGCTCTACCACCGACATGGTGCAATCACCACAGGGAATGCGGCGCAGGTATATCTTGCCGCCCGCTGGATAGATGATTTCGGTAACCGCGTTGGAGTCGCCACCGGCACCCAGGTCATGAATGGACTTGATCGGGTTGTTATCGCCCATCATAATGCAGGCCTGAATCACCCGGTCGTACACCTTTTCCATCTCGGCGTTAGCACGCTGCACCGAGTTCCAGTCCAGATCCGCCGCCTGAGAACCCAGTGTTTTGCTGGAGCCAGAGGCGCCGCCGAGGCCGATGCGGTAGGCATCGCCGCCAAGTTGGACTATCTGATATCCTTCTTTAGGTTCGTATTTTTTAAGGTGACGCCTGTCCATCCAGCCAACGCCCATGGTCCACATACCACACTTGGTGAAGCTGAACAGCTCGGTATCTGCACCATCGCCATGCACATGTTCAAACGCGGTGGTCGATCCGCTGATGGTGGGCTCGCCGTACTCGTTGCCGTAGCGATACGCTCCTCTTGGCGCGCCGATGATTATCTGCAGCGGTGTCTCTAATTGAAACGGATGCTGCCAGTTCACTTTTTCCCACGGCATATCATAGCCGGGTATGAACAGGTTACCAACGAGATAGAGGGTTGAGCCTGCTATCGCCGTTCCGCCACGGCCCACCGTCTGGTTGTCCCTGATCCTGCCGCCAGTGCCAGTCCCTGCGCCCGCAGGCGAGGTGATGGCGGTGGGGTGGTTGTGTGATTCACCTTTGGCAGTCATTTCGACATCGATATTCTCTACAACCAGTTGCGATGGCTTGGACGGATCGGAGGAAACGAGCAATGGTACATTGTGGCCTTTGATTACCGAAGAGTTATCATCGAAGGCGATCAGCGTTTGCCCTTTATATTTTTCATAGTTTTCCCTGATAGTTTGCATCAGGGTGCGCTCTTTTGTAGCGCCGTCTATCTGCCAGATGGCGTTGAACCTGCGGTGCCTGCTGTGGTCGGATTGGACTTGGTCCAACTGCGTTAGTTCCACATCGGAGGGATTTTTCTTAATTACATTGGCAAAATAGTTGTAGTTATGCTCTAATATCTCTTTATCGAAAGACATATCCAATTTCTTAAGTGCGGATATCCCTTCTTCGAGAAGCGGAATGGCTTTCACTGGTTTGGGCGTTTTTTTGGATTCGAACGTAGTTAGCGGCTGAAGATAGGCGGATTCGGTCATGCGGTCGTGTAACAACGGGTAGAAGCGTTCGATATCTTTAGCGCCTAGTTCGACGCCGGCGGCTGTATTGATCTGGTAGCGCCGCGAGCGCTCAACGCGTACGATCGATTTCAGGCCGCAGGAGTGACATATCTTAACAGCATTGGTTGACCAGGGGGTAACAATCTCTACTCTGGGTCCAACTTCTAAGATTGTCCCAGCAAGGCCGGTTTGGCCACCAAAGCTTTCCGGTTCGAAGGTTTCCGCCAGCAGCCAGTTGAGCACTTGAATCTCTCGCCGGCTTAAGTTCCTATCGACTTCAACATAAAAACAGTACTCCAGTCTGACCGATTCGACTTCTGCCACCACATCCTTAACCTTTTTTGCTATCTGCTGTTCTTCGGGCTCCCACAGGACAGAGCGGCGGTATCTGTTGATCAGCACGATTTTCTCCGCATACTGTTTTGTGTTAATATTGTGCTTGACTCATCCCGTAAAGTCAACATGTTCGTAATCTAGAGAGGACTTAAAGTTCTTGCTCAAAGGTATAGGAAGGAAACTGGCCTATTTTTTCGAGATGCTGAGCAATATTCTGTATTGCTCTTTTCTTAACCTGCTGCTGTTTGCCTCACTTATCCTTTTGAGCCCGACTTTGGTTGTTGTATACATACTCACCAAAATCAAAAAACTCGTCGCAAAAGGCGAAAAAAGCCTTTAACTTTATAGCACAAAAGGGGTATAATAGCCGCCATGAAAGTTATTTTTTCAGAAGATGTAGCCAATGTAGCAAAGGCGGGCCAGCTTAAAGATGTGGCCAATGGTTTCGCCAGAAACTACCTTATTCCCAAAAAACTGGCCGTCGTGGCCACGGAATCCGAGATGAAAAAACTGCAGACTCAAAACACCGCCGAGGCCCAGCGCCAGGAACGCTTTGATAGCGAGCTTACAGGTCTGGCGGATCAGGTCGAGCAATTAACCCTAAATCTGCAGTTAAAGGTGGGCGTCAACAACCGCGTCTACGGCTCGATCACCACCAGCCACATTGCCGACGAACTGGCTAAAGTAACCGGACACGAAATAGACAAGAAGAAGGTTGAGCTTATCGATCCGATCAAAAAGCTGGGCGACTACGAGGTCGGCATACACTTCAGTAAAGACATAATCGCAAAGGTAAAATTGACTATAACCGGGAAATAATCAAGCCATGAACAACGACAAACTGCCCCCCAATGATGTTGACGCCGAGGAAGCTGTTATCGGCTCTCTTCTTATTGATAGTGAATCTATGCATAAAGTAGCCGTGCTGCTGGATGGAGCCGACTTTTTCCGCGAAAAGAACCAGTGGTCCTACCAGGCATGCCTTGATTTGCACGAGCGCAACGAGGCCATAAACCAGATAACGGTGGCTCAGGAGCTGGCGCGGGCGGGCAAGCTGGAGGCGCTGGGGGGTGCTGCATATCTCAGTCATCTTGTCAGTCAAGTACCCACATCGCTGCACATAGAATATTACGCCGACATAGTAAGCCGCCTTTCTATGATGCGGCGGCTCATCGCCGCCGCCGACAAAATCTCAACCATCGGCCATGAATCCGACCCGGATGTGGACAACTCTCTTAACCGTGCCGAGGACATCCTATTCCGCCTGCGCAGCACAGAGAGCCCCAGAGACTTTGTGCCTATTAGAAGCCTGCTGAGCCACTACTTTGAGGAAAGCGAGCTTGCTACACATGAAGAGGGGGAAGTCCCCCACATAATAACTGGGTTTAGAGATATAGACGATGTTCTGGGCGGAATGCAGCGCTCCGATATGGTGGTGCTGGGCGCTAGGCCGAGCATGGGGAAAAGTAGCTTTGCCTTAAACGTGGCCCGCAACACTGCGGTGGAGCAACGCGCCAAGGTGGCACTGTTCAGCCTGGAGATGTCCAAGGAACAGTTGGTGCATCGATTCCTAGCCTCCGAGTCCGGCATCGATTCCAAGCGTATACGGCTGGGCCAACACACCGAAAAAGAGGAAAAACGGATTATCGACGCTACTGGCATTCTGTCGGAGGCACCGATTTTTGTAGACGATTCGCCGTTTCCCTCAACCGGCGAGATAAGGCACAAGGCAAAGCGCCTGCAGAACGAGCACGGCATAGACCTTATAATTGTCGACTACCTGCAACTGGTTCGGTCCAACGGGCGCTTCCAGAACCCGGTGCAGGAGATGAGCGAGATATCGCGATCACTGAAGGCGATTGCTCGCGATTTGAACGTAACGGTGCTGGCGCTGTCGCAACTGAGCCGTGCCGTTGAGGCGAGAAACCCCAGGATCCCGCAACTTTCAGATTTGAGAGAGAGCGGCGGCATTGAGCAGGACGCCGACGTGGTGATGTTCATCTACCGCGAGGAAGTCTATACCAGTAAGGATGTTTGGGAGAAAGGAACAACTGACCCCTATCCCGAAAACATTGCTGATATTATAATAGCAAAGCACAGAAACGGGCCTACGGCAAAAACACACCTGTTCTTTCGCAGGCCCTTAACCAAATTCGAAAATCTGTCTGCGAAGGGTGAGTCACCGCTGCTATGAAGAAGTTTGACGGGTTTGCCGACAAAATGCGCTACAGTTCGATACCCAGCGCCTTCTTTAGTGCTGTCGTGCCAGATATAGAGGATATCGAGGAGCTGAAGGCCACGCTGCATGCCATGCGGCTGTTAATACCGAAAAAGGGATATCCCAGATACATAACATTCGGTGACATGCTTGAAGGCAGTACGATGAGCAAAAATGCATTGCGCAGCGGGCTTGAGCTTGCGGTAAGCCGCGGTACAATACTCAGCGTTAATCTGGAAAACGACGGCATTTATCTGCTCAATACCGAGGCCGACAGAGAGGCAGTAGACAAGATCGAAAACGGTCATATACACATAGGTCAGTTGTTTAAAGGGCAACCTAAGGAGACGCTCAAACGGCCCAATATTTTTGAGCTTTATGAAGGTAATATCGGTGTACTCACTCCGATGATTGCCGAGGCGCTGAAAGAGGCTGAAGAGCTATATCCGGCTGACTGGATCGAAGAAGCCATCAGGGAGGCGGTAAGCCTGAACATACGCAAGTGGAAATACATCGCCAGCATACTGGAACGATGGGCAGTGGAAGGCAAAGACGATGGAAAAACTGGACCGGATTCTAAAAAAGACAAGTACTTCAAAGGGAAGTACTCCCACCTCTACCAGCGATAGCGACAAGGCTGCCGAGCCGGTTTGTGAGCTTTGCGGTGGCAGGGGCTGGGTGGTCTCCGATGTAGCTTACGGCCATCACGATTTCGGCCAGGTATTCCCCTGCGAATGCAAACGGAGCCAGATGGATGCCCACATGCAGGCCAGACTTGAGATCTACAGCAACCTTGGTCCACTGACCCACTTAACATTTGACAGCCTCATCGAAACAGGGCGCAGCAGCGACCTCAACAACCAGAAACTTTTTACAAATGCCCTGTCTGCGGCCAAAGCGTATGCCAATAAGGCGGATGGATGGATGGTGCTTACCGGAGCCAGTGGCTGTGGTAAAACACATCTGGCGGCGGCTATCGCCAATCAGCGCATACAGGATGGGCTGCCAGCGCTGTTCATAGTGGTGCCCGATTTGCTCGATCACTTAAGACTTACCTTTAGCCCTAACAGCGAGATATCGTACGATGACCTATTCAACCAGATACTGAACGCACCGCTGCTGATTTTAGACGACCTAGGCGCACAGAGCAGCACGCCCTGGGCTCAAGAGAAGCTGTTCCAAGTTATCAACCACCGCTTCAACACCAAGCTGCCGACGATATACACCACCAACCTTTCGTCCACAGAGCTTCCGGAAAGACTGCGCACGCGGCTGACCGATGAAACGTTGTCGCAGGTATACCAGGTGGGCGAGAACCAGCACCAATACTTGAGCGACATAAGCCCGCTTGAGCTGAAATTGCTGCAGAATATGGCCCTTGGCAATTTTGATGCCAACCGACTGGACCTGCCCACCGATCAAAGACGTAACCTCGCCAGCGCATTTGAACAGGTACGCAGCTACGCCGAAAACCCGGCGGGATGGCTGATTCTGACGGGAGACCATGGTTGTGGCAAAACACACCTGGCGGCGGCTATCGCCAACCACAGACTGCAAGCCAATCGTCCTGTTGAATTCCAGATAGTACCGGAGTTCTTGGATCACTTGAGGCTGACCTTCATGCCAGACAGCAAGGTGACCTACGACGTCCTGTTCGAAAAGATCAAAACGGCCGAGCTATTGATATTGGATGATCTGGGCGCACAGACAAGCACACTTTGGGCCCAAGAAAAGCTGTACCAAGTTATCAATTACCGCTACAACGCTCAGTTGGCGACCGTTATAACCACATCGCTGGCGCTAGAGGAGATCGAGGAGCGCCTGAGTTCACGCATGAGCGATGTGAGACTCAGCCTGGTATTCCATATAATGGCCCCCGACTACAGGGCCGACCGCGAGCCGAAGAAACCAGCCTCAAGACAGAGCGGCGGGCGCAAGAGTCAGTAGCCAATTCCCCATACCTGAAAAAATAGTTGACAATGTCCAACAGTCATGTTATTATTGCTAATAGGAATTATTTGCAAGAAGGTTGTGATACTGGATTATGCAGAACGACACCGCCAAAATAGATAAGTTGCCGGGCAAGAGGGTTACCAACCAGCGCAGGCTTCTCATCAACATACTGAAGCAGGCCAACAGGCATCTGGATGCTGATGAGTTGTTCAGCCGCGCCAAGCTGCAAGAGCCGCACATAAGCCTATCTACCGTCTATCGCAACTTGAGGCTGTTCAAAGACTTAGGCGTGATTACGGAGAGGCATTTTATAGAGGAACACCATCACTACGAGGTAAGGCTGAAGGCCGATCACCACCATTTAATCTGCGTAGAATGTGGGCGCGTGGTTGAGTTCGATTCGGACCAGATAGCGCAAATAGCAAAGAAGATAGGTCGCGAGCAAGACTTTGACGTAACCGATTCCGATCTTCACATAGAGGGGTATTGCCCCCGCTGTAAAAAACTAGGGAAGAATAAAGATCAGTAAAATCGATTTCCAATATATTTTTTACATATATTATTGCAAATAATTATTATTACTATTAAGCGCATACAAATATAAAAGGGGTCGATATACGGGGGAACTAAAATGAGTGTTTGGCGGAAATTGTTAAATAGAGGAAGCAGCGACGCGTCATGCCACACTGAAGATGAGCATTCAACAACAGACGGTGTGCCAACGGTGGGCATCGTGGGAACGCCCAACGTTGGCAAAAGCGTTATTTTTAACCGGCTAACCGGCCGCCACGCCACCATCTCCAACTACCCGGGCACCACCGTAACCGTGGCGCGCGGCAAGGCCAAGATTGCGGATAATCAAATAGAGATTGTGGATACTCCAGGCATGTACTCTCTGCTGCCGATTACTGAAGAGGAACGCGTGGCCAGATCGATACTGCTCGACGAAAAACCGGATCTGATTATGCACGTGGTTGATGCCAAAAACCTGAGCCGAATGCTGCCCCTTACGATGCAACTAATAGAAGCGGAACTGAATACAATTCTGATTCTTAATATGATGGATGAAACCGAGGCGGCTGGAATAGAGGTGGACATAAGTAAATTGGAACAAGAATTGGGCATACCCGTAATCAGCACTGTGGCCACTGCAGGCCGCGGTATTGATACACTGAAAACGAAACTGGAAAATATATTTACGCAGTGAAGACTAAAAACAATAGCATCTTTATTGATAACGTAGCGGCAAGGCAAAGGATTCGGCTCGATAGCTATTGATTGTGTATCGCAAAGCAAGATGAAGGAGCAAAATGCCTAAGGATGCGGCAAAAAAAATCAAATATAGTG
>Ga0187833_10001504_pt1 | contig 26589 bp, 20 predicted proteins | sample ETNtaG_37_FD_167968 | JGI IMG/M metagenome (GOLD analysis project Ga0187833, IMG submission 167968) | Marine microbial and viral communities from oxygen minimum zone, Eastern Pacific Ocean - ETNP2014_SV_400_PacBio MetaG (Illumina Assembly) | ecosystem: Environmental > Aquatic > Marine > Hypoxic...
AATGATGCTTACCTGCCGCAAAGACAGCGGAATTAAATCTCCGGCAGATTTTCGTGGGAAAACACTGGGCGTCTGGTTTTACGGAAACGAATATCCTTTCCTGAGCTGGATGAGCAAATTGGGTATTCCTACCACCGGAGGTTCAAACGGTGTGAAAGTCCTCAAGCAGGGTTTCAACGTGGATCCAATTCTGCAAAAGCAGGCAGAATGTGTTTCTACCATGACCTACAATGAATACTGGCAAATTGTTGATGCAGGCCTCAGTCCATCAGAATTAGTGGTCTACAAATATGAAGATCAAGGTGTTTCTACCTTGGAAGACGGTTTGTATGTAATGGAAAATAAACTGAAAAACAAGGCTTTCGTCAGTAAAATGGCCCGCTTCCTCAAAGCTTCAATCAAAGGTTGGAATTACGCAGGCGATCATCCGGATGAAGCAGCAGATATCGTCCTGGAAAATGACGATACCGGTGCACAGACAGAAAAACATCAGCGTCGGATGATGCGAGAAATAAGCAAATTGGTTGGCAATCAGCCCCAGGGCATTGGTTACCTGATTCCAGCGGATTATAGGCGCACGGTCGATGTTTTGATGTCATCTGATTCCGATCCTGTGATCTCTAAAAAGCCTAAAGGCGCATGGAGTCACATAATCTGGAATGCAATGTAATCCCATTTAATTTATTAGTTCAGAAGCAACACAATCTTGTGTTGCTTCCGGACTCTTTCCCAGCATTTGTTTAAATTACAATATTCTCCCTTTAATATCAACTAAGTAACTGATGTCATGTGAATGACATGCAGGATTATTTTCAAAAGAAATCTAAGACAAAAGTTTAATTGATTTTCTCACGTTGCATATTATTCTCGTGTAATTTGTCATTCCGTTTAAGCTAGTCGTTCTAGGGAAACTTATCAGTCCCGCGGAAGAGAGAATCCATGGGTGCATCTACAAAGCTAATCCTCTTTCAAATATTGCAGACCTTCGATTGTCATTCCCGCGAAGCTTGTCCTCGCCTGATTGGGGAGCGGGAATCCAGGGTAAACTTCTACTTTTCCTTCATATTTGTCTCTTGGTAACAAAAGGAAGCAAATTGTAATATGGAAGTGGAGTGTTTGAGATACTTCTGAAATTATGACACACTGTATAAAATTTTATTTTTTCAAACCGGACTTGATCTGTGATTAATATTTACGTTCAGTTTTAGTACGATAATTGAAGAACAACTCCTGGATACCGGGTCTATGCTGTGCTTCGCCTGGAATGATAATTGAGGAAAATCTATGGTATGACTGTCTAGAAATAAAGTTTGAAACTAAAAATTTGTCATCCTGAACATATGTGAATTATCTTAAAAAATATAAGTACTTTGACAAGTCTTTCCCTACTGTCTGGATGACATGTCACAGAGGATAATATTAGCACCTTTCAAGAATTAATAACTAACGAGTTATTAAAAAAAGAGTAATTTTATGAAAACCAAAATTGAGATCACCCGCGACTGGTTGCCGCGTTATACCGGAACAGAGATTTCGGAATTTGGAGAATATGTTTTGCTGACAAATTTCAGTAATTATTTGAGCAAATTTGCAAAACGTTTTGACTGTGAAATCAAGGGCAAAGGCTGTCCCATGCAGACTGCCACAAACGACAATGGACTGAGCATCATAAATTTTGGAATCGGCTCTGCGAATGCGGCTACGATCATGGACCTGTTGACTGCCTGTAATCCAAAAGGAGTTTTGTTTTTAGGCAAGTGTGGAGGTTTGAAGCAATCTGCTGAAATTGGGCGATATATCATCCCTATTGCGGCAATTCGTGGAGAAGGAACGAGCAATGATTATCTGCCGCCGGAAGTACCTGCTTTACCATCATTTAAGCTGCACAAATTTGTCTCTGATACCGTCCTGGACTATGGGCAGGAATATCGTACCGGTGTAATTTACACGACAAATCGCCGTGTCTGGGAGTGGGACAATAAATTCCGCAAGCGGCTGATAGACCTTTCTGCCATTGGTATTGACATGGAAACAGCTACTTTATTTATTGTTGGTCATGCGAATAAAATTTCCCGTGGTGCAATTCTCCTTGTTTCAGATATGCCGCTTATGCCTGAAGGAGTAAAAACTCAGGAAATGGACAAAAAAGTTACTGCAAAATATGTGGATATGCATCTCGAAATGGGTATCCAGGCCATGACCGATATAGAGGAAAAAGGTGAGGAAATAAAACACTTCGGCTATTGACAGCAAAGTATTCCGTGAGTAGGTTATGATGATTAATCAAAATCATGCAAAAAATATTCGACCTCCCGCAGTAGCATCCATGTTCTATCCGGGCGGTGCTGCAGAGCTCCGGGAGGCAGTGCAGAAATATTTGAGTAATGCAGGCACAGAAGAAGACGTTCCCAAGTTGAAAAAAGGTAAAACTGCTGAATTACGCACACTGATTGTTCCACATGCCGGTTACATTTATTCCGGAAAAATAGCGGCTTCAGCCTATCGTCTTCTAGAGCAAAATCAAAATCAATTTAAACGGGTTTTGCTTTTGGGACCTGCGCATCGGGTGTGGCTTGAGGGTGCGGCTTTCCCGGAGACGGATGCCTTTGAAACACCTCTTGGTGAGATAACTCTGGATAAAGAGTTGATTGAAAAAATGCTGGCGGAATTTTCCTGGATTTCTGTCAGTGATGAGGCACATTCCGAAGAGCATTGTCTGGAAGTGCAGCTGCCTTTTTTACAGGAAACACTCGGTGATTTTGAGTTGCTTCCACTGGTTGTGGGAGAAACTAAAACGGAACAGATTACTGAAATAATTCAGCAATTTAGCGAAGATCCTGAAACGCTGATTGTGATCAGTACGGACCTCAGTCATTTTCATGACTATCAAACGGCACGGGAAATCGATGCACGTACCGCAAATGCAATAGAACTTCTGGAGCAAAACCGGATTTCAACAGAAGATGCATGTGGAGCATATCCGCTGCGGGGAGCTTTATTAGCCGCTTCTCAAAACCAATGGAACGTTCATCGGCTTGGCCTCTGTAATTCCGGAGATACTGCGGGAGATCGCGGACGTGTTGTAGGTTATGGCGCGTGGGCGATGACTGCCTGACCCTGGATTTATAAACGTATCGGAAGCCTCTTTGATCCCCAGTCTCCGGGAGGATTTTCAATAAGTCCGGGACATTCCGTTCCGCATGAAACGCAGCGTCCGGAACCACCAAGGTTCCAGTCGCTTAATTCATACCAGTCTCTGCCGATTAACAACTCACCACACTGATGGCAGTATGTGCTTGATCCGGATTTGTCATGAACATTTCCGACGTAGACGTGACGAATTCCATTTCCCAGAGCAATTTCCCTTGCGCGGCTTAAAGTTGAGTGCGGAGTGTTTTCGATATCACGCATTTTCCAGTCCGGATGAAATGCGGAAAAGTGCAGGGGAACATCCGGACCGAGGTGCTCCACTATCCATTCCGTCATAGCATGCAGTTCTTCCGGAGCATCGTTTTCACCAGGAATGAGCAGCGTGGTCAGTTCAAACCAAACCTCAGTTTCGTGCTTTAAATATTCCAAGGTTTCCAAAACAGCAGCAAGTTTTCCTCCGCAAATCTTTTTGTAAAATTTTTCACTAAAAGCCTTTAGATCAACGTTGGCTGCATCCATGTTCTGGAAAAATTCGGCACGTGCTTCCTGAAGGACATAACCTGCTGTGACTGCAACCGGATGAACACCCGAATCCCGGCAGGCCTGTGCGATATCCACTGCATATTCCAGGAAAATCACCGGATCATTGTAAGTGAAAGCGACGCTGCGGCAGCCGGAGTCTTTTGCAGCTTTGGCAATCATTTCAGGAGAAGCGGTTTCGCTGAGTCTGTCAAATTCACGCGACTTACTGATGTCCCAGTTTTGACAAAATTTACAGGTGAGATTACATCCGGCAGTTCCAAACGATAAAACCGGCGTGCCCGGAAGAAAATGATTCAGAGGTTTTTTTTCAATCGGATCAATGCAAAATCCGCTGGAACGTCCATAAGTTGTCAGTACAATTTGCCCTCCTTTTGCCTGGCGCACAAAACAAAGTCCACGCTGCCCTTCATGCAACTTACACAGCCGCGGACAAACTTCACACTGTATCCGTCCGTTGTTCAGTTTCTGCCAGTAGCGTCCGGGATGATCCATCTTGTTTTTCCTCGAAATGATGTAATTTAAGCATAGCAGAAATCATGCTTTGAATCTATCAAAACCGGATATTTCAATTTTCGAAGAAAAAACAGTTTAGCTCAGAAAAAATCCTTTTTTCTCTTGACACTATTTTCTGCCTATGCGAGCTTTCCAGGAATTACGGCTACGCGGTGCTATGGATTTTTCACATATGCGTTTGGCCGTAAATAGAACCACCAGTTCAAGACAAGACAAACTGAGTAAAAAATGGCGAATCCATACAGTGCATATTCCGGTGTTGTCGCATTGATCTGTTCACCAAATACTTTGGGGATAATAAAAGCTCCGTATGCTGCCACAGCAGACGTCCAACCCAGAACCGGCCCAGCTTGCTCCTCGTCAAAAACTATGGCAATAGTTCTGAAAGTAGAGCCGTTTCCCACCCCGGTTGCAGTAAACAAGATTATGAAGAGAATAAAGAATTGCAAAAAATATTGCTCAGGAGTGGCCGACCTGTAGGCTGCAGCCATGAAGTAGGCCACTCCAAAGGCGGATGCGATCATTACGATTGAAACAATCTGAGTGACTTTTGCTCCACCTACTCTATCTGCAATCCATCCTCCCACAGGTCTAATTAAAGCACCGATAAATGGCCCCATCCACGCATACATAAGAGCACTGGGGCCATTGGGGTTGATTGCGTCATGAACCAATGTCCCGTCAGGGCCTATGACGTGCGTAAATCCAAATATGACCTTAATAGCCAACGGAAACGCCGCGGAATAACCAATAAAAGAACCAAAGGTCATGGTATAAATCACCGTCATAGCCCAGGTGTGTTTGTTATCAAATATTTTGTATTGCCTCTCAAGATTTTTACCAATTTCCCCTGGGGTTAATTTTAGATAGAACACAACGGCTGCTATCGCACAGGGTAGAACAACCCATTTATTTTTCACAAAGTTTATGACCAGCCAGTTATCCCCTCCAACCCCAGAAGGAGGTGGTAAAATTAACAACAGTCCGAACAGAGCAATACAAAATGCAATAAATAGAAGGATTGTGATCTTAGTTATTGAGGTGATTGGACCACTTATATTCGGAGAAACAGTTGGAGTTATGATATTATTCATACCAAACCAGCCAGAAATAGCCAAAGGAACTAGAATTAGCAACCAAACGAAACCGGCGTTATGGATCCATATTTCTGAACCTTCCGGTATTTTTCCAATGAGCGTGCCACTGGTGTTAACCAAGATTATGGGCTCCCCGCCAAAAACTCCAAAGGTCATGACCAAAGGAATCAGGATCTGCATGGTTGTGACGCCAAAGTTTCCCAATCCCGCATTCAGCCCAAGAGCAGTTCCCTGGACTTTTTTTGGGAAGAAAAAGCTGATATTGGACATGGACGAAGCAAAGTTCCCTCCGCCTATACCGGACAAGAAAGCAAGAAACTGAAAGATCCATAATGGGGTATTGTTGTCTTTGAGAAAAATTCCAGTCCCAATTGCGGGAATCATCAGCAATGTAGTAGTAAAAATAATTGTATTTCGGCCACCTGCTATTCTGATCAAAAATGAACTGGGTATTCGTAAAGTAGCTCCAGTGAAACCCGCAATTGCAGTCAGAGTAAAAAGCTCTTCCATTGAAAAAGGGAAACCTAAATTCAGCATTTGTACTGTGATGATACCCCACATTAACCACACGGCAAACCCACAAAGGAGACTGGGGATGGAGAACCACAAATTTCTGTTTGCAATGGATTTTCCGGTGCTTTCCCAAAACGCTGTGTCTTCAACGTTCCATTTGGTAAGATTAACTGGCATAGCTAAGTCCTCTCCGTATTGTGAGTAAAACTATAAGTGAAAACCTCCAATCCATAGCAAAAGACTTGGAGGCAGATTAATGAAGCTGCCACCATGGTCAGCCCCAAGCTCGGTATCTCTGTGTTCGAATCATATGAGAGTACTGAATTTTGAAAATATGCCCAATAGGATCAGGCTGATACCTGTTTCCCTCTAAATTTCTACATGTAAGAAATATCATTAGAAATTTTTACTTTTTTTGGATTAAAAAAGTCTTCAATGTTCAAAACCATTTCCACAACCACCATTTTTCAAAAAGCACTTTGCCCCAATGCCAGATTTTGGAAGGTTTTTTGATGTTGACCAATGGTTTGGGTTCATTGTAAAAGTTACCGCTTGCATAACCCGCACGGCCATCACCTAATTCAATAAAACAGTAACCATGTCCATCAAATTCTTTTTCGGGGATAACTCCTTCGATTTGAGACGTAATTCGTTGTGCAACGACTTCCGCCTGAAAATGGGCAAAAACTCCAGCTTTTGGTAGCGGCTTTCCGACGGAGAGAGGAATTCCTGTCACATCCCCAAGTGCGTATATTTGATCAAGTTCTGTCTCCAGCGTCTTCGGATTAACTTTTACCCAACCGCTATCACCAACAAGAGGTGAGTTCTGCAAAAATTCTGGCACTCCATGCGGAGGAACACCGACAAGAAAATCATAGGAGGTCGATTTGTCGTCGTTAAAAACGATTTCTTTTTTTTCTGAATTGATCCGCATAGCCTGATGTTGAGATGTAAAACTAATGTTTTGGCTTTGGAGCATGGAAACAACCATCTTGCCAACTTCCGGCCCCGCAACTCCCATAGGCAACGGTTCAGGAGTGATAAGTTCAATTTCCACTTCGCTACGGTTTTTTTGTAAAAGTTTTGACAACAGCAGTGCCGCTTCATAAGGAGCGGCAGGGCATTTGAAAGGCATCGAAGCTATCAGAAGCACTAAACGGCCTCGATCAAAATGAGTGATGGAGTTTCTGATGTTTCCCACTCCGGATAAATCATATAGATTGTGAGCGGCTTCCGTGAAACCCGATAAGCGTTCCGGATAAGTATTAGCCCCCGGAGCAATAACTAGGTAATCAAAATTTTCATTTCCTAAGGAAGTCTCAAGTACTTTATTTTCAAAATCAATCTTTTCTACAACAGCATTGAGAAAGCGGATTCCCTTTTTTTCCAAAAGAATAAGCGGTTTTTGGATTTTCTGTCCGTCACGCCAGCCAACCATGACCCAGAGTAAGGAAGGGTTAAAAAGATGATTTTTGTTCTGATCCACAGTTACAATTTCATGCTCAGTAGACAATGCTTTACGCAGGCGGTTTGCAACCACCAATCCTCCTGTTCCTGTTCCTAAAATGACAATTTTTTTACTCAAAAAATACCTCCTTCGCTTAAAAGGAGAGAACTTTGTCGGCATCCGCAACCCATTGCGTGAGTTGGTTCATGGTACTGACTTCCACTCCGTCGATCATTGGTAGATCCCGTTGACCACGGGCATTCGAGCAAGTTCCTCAGGTTTTAACATCTCCGCCTTTGGACAATATTGATTTCAACATGCGCACAATGTTGTAATAACCTGAAAGTGTATCCTGGTTGACTAAACCACAGGTGACTGCATCCGCCATCAGGAAAATGTGAATATGGGGGGGTGTCTGCTCCTTTTGCAAAGCCATAGCGATGCGTAAAGCATTGTAGGTTTTTTCCGTTCCATATGGAGCATCATTGATGATGAATAAAATTTTCATGGTAAACTCTTCAAAAAAAAGTTCAGCTGACGTGCTTATTTTCATTTCTCGTCGAAATGATATGTAAAATGTTAAACTTCAGCTGAAGAGTAAAACTATAGAAAATGGCGTATTGTCAGCTGACAGCGTTCAAAACGGAGACAATGACTCTTTATGCAAGCCAACAAACTTTTATTCAAAGCCCACGGGAAGCTTGGACATTTTCATGATCGTTCGATGCAGCCATAACAGACAAATTAACGACAGGACCAGCATGAACATCCAGCAACTGGTCCATAAACCTGTCCCTTCCAGCAGGTATCCAAAGATGATCGGGCAGAAAAATCCGCCCAATCCCCCGAGCACACCAACCATGCCGCCAACCACTCCAACTTCTTCCGGGAAATAATCGGGGATATATTTATAGACTGCAGCGCTGCCTATCCCCCAAATACTTCCTAATGCAATGACCAAAACTGCAAAGATCCATAAATTTGCCTGGAAATATATTCGAGTCACTCCCTTAGCGAGAAGTTCCTTCTTTTGCACCTTTTGACCAGCACCTACCACGCTTTCCTGCCAAACCTCCTTGGTAGGAAAGACTAATACCAGGTCATCCAAATGCTCAAACGTGATGGGTTTGACTTGAAGAGGATACTTCTTCCCCTCAACGTCAATTTCTGTTTCTGAAACCCTGGTCACAGTCCCGGAGTGTTGAGCCATGATCCCTTTTCCTGGGGAGTAGATTTCCATCTTTGGTACGATGAGCATGAAACTGATGAGTACCGATGAACCCAGTACCCAATACATCACTTTCCTGGCACCCCATATATCCGACATCCACCCTCCCAGTGCACGGATTACTCCTGAAGGAAAACTAAACAAAGCCGCAAATATCCCCGCAGTTACGAGAGGAAGATAGTAGACATTGACAAAGTAAGGAACTAGCCACTGGGAAAAGGATACAAAGCAGCCAAATACTAGGAAATAATAAAGACCAAAGCGCCAGATCCGCATGTTTATTAAGGGTTTGAACATTTCCAACATCGGCTTGTTGGAAGATGCGGGTTTTTTATTTTCTGTGAAAACGAAGAAAAGAGCGCTCGTGACTGCTAAACCAACCGCATAAACAACAGGCAAGGAACGCCATCCTTCCAAATTGGAGCCATTGTCTGTGAAGGTGTTTAACAGGGTTGGGGCAAACAATGTGGTCAGGGCTGCACCGGCATTACCAGCGCCAAAAATCCCCAATGCCACACCCTGGTGTTCTTTTGGATACCATACGGAGGAGTAGGCAATCCCAATGGAAAAGCTGACTCCGGCCAGACCAAATCCAAAACTGCACAAGGCAAAAAACAGGAAGCTGTCAGCATAAGAAAGCAGAAACATCGGGACAGCACATAAAAAAAGCAATGACCCATAGACCGGTTTCCCTCCAAATTTGTCGGTCATCATCCCTGCCGGGAGGCGAAAAATTGAGCCGGTCAATACCGGAATTCCCATCAACCAGCCAATTTCAACAGGCCCCCAATCATACACCTGATTGGTTGCTAAAAAAGTCACCAATACACCATTGAGCATCCACGCTGCAAAACAGACAGTGAATGCCAAAGTATTGACAGCCAATATCTTATGGGATTTTGCAGTCGCCACTTCTTGCACGTTAAAACCCTTCTACTCTTTCGGTAGTACTGTCTTTAAAATTAAAACTTAGGTCTAGGCAACAAATGATTTAACGTAATGGAAGAAAACGGGATTTTACTTAGTGTGAGAACAAATAAAATGCTCAAGTGTTTTCTGGAAAAACATTATTTTTTCAAACCTACGAATCTTCTCATGGAAATAAAGGGTCTGGTAATGTATCCGAAAGGATAGCTAACAATATGCACCAGCTTCGTAAAGGGTAAGTAAGCAAAGAAAATTAGTGCAAAAATGATGTGCAGCTTATTAATAAGCGGTACCCCTGAAATCATTGAAATATCCGGTTGCAACCTGAGAATGCTGCCGATCCAAGGCCCTACCGAATAAGATATTCCAAAAACCAGTTCTATGGCGGATTGATAAAGCCCAAAACCCCCGATAGTTATCAGGAACAAAAGGATGATGTAATCATCCAGCGTGCTCATTGCCCTTACCTGTGGGATGGTGATTCTCCGCAACAAAGCCCAAGCGATTCCATAGAGAAAAAGAACCCCAGCGCCTAGTCCCACCCATCTGAAAAAATCCACCCAGGAAACTAGTGTGTATGCACCTCCTATAAGTCCTACTACATGCGTCACAAACAGGATAAGTATGCCCCAGTGCAGACATAAGGACGCCGGCCCTATGGAGGCGCGGCCAAAGAATCCGGTGGAGCGTGTTGTCCACAGATAATCCCCGCGGACACTCAAGTCCCATTTGCCTCTGTGCCTGCTCATACTTCCGCTGAAGCCCCGATATATTATGCCTCCAAAAAACATTATGAAGGTAATGTAAGGCAATCCGATAAAAAAGAAATTATCCCACATAATTTTTTACCTTTGTAATTGTTGTTATGATTGAGCTTGTGATTTTAATTCAACATTTACGACTTTCTCCAATGCATCAAGAAGATAAAGATATGGTGTTTTTAACTCTTTCAGCCTGGAACGCATCGGAGGTAGAAACGGCAAAAAATATTCCCTGATGAGTTTTTCTCTCACTGGGTCATCTTTTGATTCAGCTGTCAGAGAAAGAAAGTCCACCATTAGCGGCAGGTAATCCGGTAATTCTCTTCCATCCAACTTCTGCCCGAAATGCTTATAAATACCAACCAGTTCTATCATGTATCCGTTTCTATCTGAGACAGCAGCATTAGCACAGGTCTTGGGTTCATCGTAGGTATGGCTCCCAAGATATAAAGGGCATTGAGGCTCCAACTCAAATAAATCAATATAATCCTCTTCGGAAATAATGTTTTCCCTGAGGAACCTGGAAAGCAGCGTCACAATCTCTTCATCAGTACTTTTCAGCCTCTCAACCACTTTTTCTGCATCATGCTTAATTCCCTCCCTCTCCGTATCTGTTTCTGGTGGACTGCACCACAATTCGGCTATGAGTGCATAAGTATCTGTTAACGTTTGCTGGCCGTTGATATTACTCATAACTTTTCGATCCCGTATGATACGATTTGTGATAGCTTTTCCTCCTCTTCATGGGGGACCAAGGGGTCATCTGGTCAAAGCCGGCGACGCCACGTTCGGTATATGGGCTGATGTCTGCTTCTTCACGTTTTGATGTGGGGACCACAAAGCGTTCGTTGTAAAAAGCAAGGGACAATGTCCGTACCATTTCCTCTGCATCTTTTTCGGTCAGTCCCACTTTTGTGAGGGCTTCCACGCTAGGCTTTTTGTCCACCCTGATGCTTCTTTGGTAGTGCCTCACTGCGAGTTGCCGACGCAGCGCCGTCTCCACCACCTCTTCATTCCCGGCACCGAACATACTGGCAAGATATTTTATGGGCACACGGAATTTTCCCAATTCATCAAGATCAAGAAGTGGTCCCTCTGATGGTTTGTCCATATCGAAAATATCCTCATCCGAAGGAGAATCCTTTCCTGCTGTGGTAACGATGGGAGCCAAAGGCGGAATGTAAAACAAGCTGGGCATAGTTCTGAATTCGGGATGCAGCGGAAGCCCAATCTCCCATTTTTTAACTATCTTGTAAACGGGCGAGCGCTGTGCGGCGTCAATCCAATCGTCGCTGATGCCATCTTTCTTGGCTGCATCTATCACCTTTGAGTCAAACGGATCCAGTATAACCTCTCTCTGTGCCGCCACTAGGTCTTTATCATTAGCCAATGCGGCTTCCTCCACCTGGTCCATGTCATAGAACAGAACTCCAAACGAGCGGATTTTGCCCACGCAGGAATGGAAGCAGACCGGAGGCAGGCCGGATTCAATTCTCGGGTAGCAGAGAATACACTTCTCCATCTTTCCGCTGGCCCAATTGTAATAAGGTTTCTTGTAGGGGCAGGAAGAGATGCAATAGCGCCAGCTGCGGCATCTGTCTTGATCGATGAGAACAATGCCGTCTTCCTCTCGTTTGTAAACAGCGCCGGAAGGACATGCAGCGGCACAACCGGGGTTGAGACAGTGATTGCAAATGCGGGGAAGATAGAAATAAAAGACATCCCTAAACTTGAGAGTGGCTTCCATTTCCTCTTCACTCATTTCCTTAAAATTCACATCGTGCTTTCCGGTAACGTGAGTACCACCGGCGTTATCTTCCCAGTTCACCCCCCAGTCAATGGAAACATCTTCTTTATTGGTGACCATCGATTTTGGTCTTCCAACTGGTTGTTGTTTGGTTTCTTGGGAAGAATGCAGGTCATCGTAGGTGAAGGTATAGACATCACCTTCTCCGTAGTAATCAGCCATCTCAGGCGTGTGGGGATTGTAAAAGAGATTGGAAAGCATATAGGCTTTACTGCCATAACGAAGTTTCAGTTTGTTGCCATCCTTTACCCAGCCTCCTTTCCACAAATCCTGTTTTTCCCATTGTTTCGGATAGCCTATACCAGGCTTGGTTTCGACATTGTTCCACCACATGTATTCGGCTCCCTCCCTGTTTGTCCAGACATTTTTGCAGGCAACCGTACAGGTATTGCAACCAATACACTTTTCCAGGTTGAAGGTCATGCTTAACTGTGCTTTTACTTTCATGGTCTTTTCTTTTAAGCTGTTGGTAATTTATCCAGTTCTTTTTCCTGATAAATCGGTCTATTTTCAGCTCCCAGTGGCATCTTACGGATAATTACCCCGTGATCACGTTCGGAAGGGCTTGTTCCCCAGTAATTGATGTAATACGAAAACTGGGCATATCCACCGATCATCGTGGCAGGATTCATCAAGATTCTTGTTGTGGCGTTGTTGTTCCCGCCCCGCAGGTCGGAAAGGTTGTGTTTCTTAGCAAGAGGCGAAAAGGGAACATTTACATGGCGTTCCACCTGATGGTAGGTGATGGCCATGTTGCTCGGTACTTGATGGCTTACCACTGCCCGAACCACTTCAATTCCATTTTCGCAAAACATTTCCACCCAATCGTTGTCTTTCACTTCGATTTCATCTGCATCATCTGGATTGAGCCATACAGTTGGGCCTCCGCGCGACATGTGCATCATGGGCCAATGGTCTCTGAAAGAACTGTGTATCTGCCATTTGCCATGAGGTGTGATGAAGCGGAAGACCTTGGACTTCGGGCCGGCTTTATCCAGATTAATATCTCCAATCGCCACCATATCCAAAGGCGGTTTGTTGGTTGGTAGTGCCTCTCCCAGTTCCCTGATTCCCTGGTGGTCATAATAGATTTCTTGCCTTCCCGACAGGGTGTGCCAGGGTTTTAGCCGTTCCACATTCATCGTCCACGGACCGAAGGTTCTCTGTTTTCCTTCTTTGTCGTGTAACATGGCACTCCACTGTGGTGTGATGTGGATTCTTCTGGGCTGTGAAATGACATCCTTGTAATGAACCTTCCTGTTCTTGACAACTTCAACCATGTCGGTCAGAGGAAGTCCCACTTTCTTTTCCATTTCCTTGAAAAAGAGCCACGACAGTCGCCCATTGAGTTCTGGTGAAATTTGCATAATGACTTCACAAGCCTGCTCCGGCTTTTCAAAATAGACGCGTCCGTCCTTGACATCCAAGGCTTCGTTGTTCTTGAGTTCTTCCTCAACGATCGGTGTCAGGTCTGCGTACTGCCCCTTGGATCCGTAGCCTTTAGGCTTGGAGACGAGTGGACCCAGTGAAACCAACTGGTCGTAAACCTTGGTGTAATCCCTTTCCACGATGGCGATATTGGGGAATGTTTTGCCAGAGGTGAGTTCCGTATCTCCATTTTTCCAGTCCCTTATCTCCCCCATGGGTTGAGCTAGTTGGTCGGGGCTGTCCATCCACAAGGCATTGAACACAATATCTTTTACAGGCTCAGGGAAGTGTTTCTTTGCCATTTCGGAAAACTTCTTGGCGATGAGCTTAAATGCTTCCCAGTCGTGCTTGGCTTCCCACGGTGGCTGAGTCGCAGGTGTCAGGGGATGAACGAATGTGTGCATGTCTCCAAAGGTGACATCGTACTTTTCATACCAGAAGGCGGCAGGCAGGATCACATCGGAATAATTGGCTGTAGAATCCATACGTATGTTGAGGTTCACCAGAAAGTCCAGCTTCCCAACGGTATCTTCATCATGCCATTTGATTTCATTCACCATGCCTTTTGCCGGTTCTTCGTCCCACATAACGTTATCATGTGTTCCGAGGAAGTGCTTGAGCGACAATTCCTGTCCCCGCATACTGGTTCCGATGAGATTTCCTCGATATACGGTGAGCATTTTCAAGCGGTTTTCCTCTGCATCCACGTCATTGATGGCAAAATTCAGCTTGCCTTCCTTGAACTGTTCGGCAATCCATTTCTTCACTTCACCATCGTTTTTGCAGCCTGCTTCAATGGCCTCTTTGTATACTTCCATCGGATTTTTCTTGTCAATTTGAGGGAAGAAAGGCAGCCATCCTAACCTAACAGCAAGGGAGTTCATATCTGCTGCATGGTTGAATTCTGGAAGTTTCTTGGCCCCTGTCGCCCACTGGGTATCAAGAGACATACTGTCATATTTCCATTGGCCGGTGTGGAAATACCACAAAGAGGTGCTGTTCATCAGTCTGGGAGGTCTCGACCAATCAAGGGCACCACTTAGATTGACAAACGCTGCATTCAAGCGGGTGTGCTGGGTTCCGACATAGTGGTTGAAATTGCCACCGTTCACTCCGTTGCAACCGCAAAGGGCAAGCATCACTGCTTCGCTACGGTAATACAAGGACGCACCGTGGTAAAAGTGCTGCACTCCTGGTCCGGTTATGAACAGAGATCTGCCTTTTGTCTTTTCAGCATTGTCGGCGAATTCCCTTCCCACCTGTATGGCAAGGTTTCTGCTCACGCCCGTCTGCGCCTCCTGCCAGGCTGGGGTATAAGGTTTCGGGTCGTCGTAGTCCTTAGGGTAATCACCACTCAGTCCTCTCGGCACACCTGCCTGTGCCATCAAAAGATCAAAGGCTGTGGTTACGAGCAATTCCTGGCCATCGCTTGTCCTTACCTTTTTGGCGGGGACTTCGCGCAATATCTCTGTTGCCTTCTGCCCTTTCCCTTCTGTCTTACCGATATTTATGCTGAAGGTATCGGTAAAGTCGCTGAATGAGACCATTACCTTTTGGTCATCATTTCCAAGCAAGGTCAGGAGCGGATCAAACTCCTTGTTGGTAACGGCGTTTTTAAGTTGAAGGTTCCAGTTGCCCGTGGGTTCCTCCTCCCACCTAAAACCAACGGAGCCGGTGGGAAGGTGTAATTTCCCCTCCCCATCGGTCATGATCAGTTTCCAATCGGCATTTTCCTCATTGGAGTACATCGCGATATCGGACGCCCGCAGGAACCGACCCATCTGATATTTGGCTCCATCCTGGTCCAGAACGACAAGGAACGGCTGGTTGGTATATTGCTTTGCATACTCAGTGAAATAAGGCGTTTCCTTGTCTACATAGAACTCTTTCAGGATGACGTGGATACAAGCCATGAGGAAGGCACCATCGCTTCCAGGCACAACCGGAACCCATGTATCGGCATATTTCGTCACGTCCGAATAGTTGGGAGAAAGTACTACTATTTTTGAACCACGGTACTTTGCCTCGGAAAGAAAATGGCAGTCGGCGGTGCGGGTCATGTTTATGTTTGAACCAGCAACAATCCAGTAAGTTCCAAGATACCAGTCGGAGCTTTCGCAGTTTTCTGTCTGGTCACCAAACATGGAGGAAGAAACATGTGGAAGGTCATGATACCACTCGTAATAACTGCAATATATTCCACCCAGCAAATTGTTATACCTGTGCCCTGAAATGAAACTAAGCAAGCTCATTGCAGGAATCGGTGAAAAATTGGCCATGTGGTCGGGACCATACTTTTTGATGGTGTAAATCTGGGCTGCCGCGATCAGTTCGACCGATTGATCCCAACTGACTCTTTTCCAGCCTGCTTTGCCTCTCGCCGATTTGTATCTTTTTGACCTCTCCTCGTCTTCAACGATGCTTGCATAGGCTTCGACCGGATCCTTACCATTCTTGAGTTCTTCGGTATAATAATCCCACAGCACTTTGCGTACATACGGGAACTTCGGTCTCAAAGGGCTGTAGGGGTACCAGGAAGCTGTAACGCCTCTTTGGCAACCTCTGGGTTCAACGTTCGGTATATCGGGATCAATCTGCGGATAATCTGTTTTTTGAAGTTCCCAACAGATAAGTCCGTCTTTTACGAAGACCTCCCAACTGCAAGCCATTGAACAGTTCACTCCATGACTCGTTCTCACACTGTAGTCATAGTTCCACCGCTTTCTGTAGAATTCTTCCCAAGAACGGGAATCTTCATTTACGCTAAACCATTTGCTTCCGTTTTTCACAATATATCCTAGTTGGGTTTCTTTGAGGTTTTTGAATTCATCTCACATCCACTTTCTTCCTTCCCACTTTGAGACCTATCAAAGTGAGACCAAGCAAAAGCACTATGCTCACAATTACACTAGGCATATATTCAGAAGGAAGATCGGTTGCCTCAATCGCTTGTTTTTTTTTAAAGGTTGCGATGTAGCTGACCACGTTGTCGATCGCTGCATCATCGGTAAGAGTCATGGCCATTGGGCGCATCTGCATACCGTAGATATCCTTGGGGTGAGTTCCTCGCAGCCCTTCCTTGAAACCTTTCAACTGACGAATCATGTACCAGTCCTGCTGGTTGATTAGTTTTGGAGCATTCACAGCCATGTTGCCTTCGCCTTTGGGACCGTGACAGGCCTGGCAGATCATGTAGGCAGCCTTGCCTGCATTGACGTCCCCCTTGATCTCCGGGGTTGGGGCCTCCGGCTTCAGGGAATTAACGTATGCCGCCACATCCGCGATGGACTGGTCCGTTGGCAGGGTCATTGCGAAAGGCTGCATCTGCTTGCCATACGTGTCATTGATGTTTGCTCCTCGAATGCCGGCCTTGAAATTTTTCAGCTGCCTTTCCAGATACCAGATTTCCTGTCCGGCAATTCGCGGGGAACTCAGTGCCTTGTTTCCAGCACCATCAGGGCCATGGCAAGCCAGACAGACAGCATAGAAAGTTTCCCCCTTTTCCGGATTACCTACCGCCCACAACGGCTTGGGCGTGAAGAGGGCCGTCCATGCTAAGCAGAGTGTGATCCATCGTGTCAAATGTTTAGAAATCATAGTCTTCAATCTATCATCAGTAATGCAACAGGTAACCGTTAAAACGATGAGAAAAATTATACGGACGAACCAGCTTGAATCACGGTTTAAGAAATATATCTGAACACCAACACCATACACAAATTCCATGCCGGCTGAAGTTTATCTGAAAATAAATTATTTTATATATAATTTTCAATATGTTAGCATTATTAATCAAAGCACTGCTGCCAGCCTGATCGGGTGTTTTCGGACTAACTTGAGACACATCTGTCTCCAGAGGAAATATTATGCTCATAACATATTGATATAAAGATTGATTTGTTTAAAATAAATAAACCATCGCTAGCAGACAGCTTTTTTTTTAATGTGCGTCAGTTTAATTTTTTCCTCAATTTGTATTTGCTTTCGTTTGAGGTCTCGGTTCCAGGAAAAGCAGTTGAATTGAAACCTTGCGTTTTAGGTAGGAAAAACCGGAATGTCGTGAATGTTCCGGATTCGGAGAGATAGCGTTGGACCTTAATTGGAGTGGGCGAGAACTAATCAGAAAAGTAGTCTTCAGAAAGAAATACCATGTGTCTCAAAATTATTGTGAGACACTAATGTCTCGTGAGACATCCGGGGACATGTCCAGGAAGCGGTAAAGTGTGGCACGTCCCACCCCGAGGACTCGCGCAGTTTTGGCCTTGTTCCCGCCGGATTGGATCAAGGCCGAGCGGACGCTTTCATAATTCAGCTTCCTGGAAGGTCCAGGCAGGATTTGCGTGGTCTTCCATGTTTTCATTTCCGCAGGGAGGTGTTCAGGTAGAATAGTTCTGCCTCCGGACTTGACTGCGGCAAAGCGAATCGTGCTTTGGAGTTGGCGCACGTTACCGGGCCAATTGAATTCCGCCATCACTGAGAGAGCTTCAAAGGAAACACCTGCAGAGTCCTGTCCTTCTTCTCGTGATTTTTCCAGAAAGTGCTCAACCAAAAGGGGGATGTCGTTTTTTAACTCTCTGAGTGGTGGCGTGAAAATGGGTATCACGCTGATGCGATAGTATAAGTCTTCCCGGAAATTAGCACTCTCCACCTCACGCTTGAGGTTACAGTTGGTAGCACTGACCAGGCGCACATTTACCGAGATCGATTTTTCCCCGCCGACACGCTCAAAGGTTCCTTCCTGAAGCACACGCAGTAGTTTGGCCTGTAGCATTTTCGGCAGTTCCGCCACCTCGTCTAGGAACAGGGTTCCGCCATGAGCTAATTCGAACTTGCCTAACTTGTCTCGTACGGCCCCAGTGAAAGCCCCCTTTACGTGTCCGAAAAGTTCGCTTTCCAGGAGTCCATCCGGAATTGCCGCACAGTTGACAGGTACGAAGGGCTTGTTCGCTCGAATCCCCTCTTCATGAATCGCACAGGCAACCAGCTCTTTTCCTGTGCCACTTTCCCCTTGAATTAGCACGGGCAGGTTGGCATCGGTGACCTCCTGTATGACATGAAAAAGCTCCTTTATTTTCGGATCCCTGCCGATGATTCCGGCAAACCCCTTTTCCTTTTTCAAGAGATTGCGGAGGGTGTTCAACTCGGTAATATCTTCCAGAATGATGATCACCAGTCTTTCGCCATCGTACTCGATAGGCGCGGCGCTGACCAGTATGGTCAGTTCTCTGGGTATTCCGTCCACCAGTACCTGGATCTTTGCCTTATTCCGGTAGGCCTGCCCTCCGGAAAGTGCTTCCAGGCAGGTGTTCCAGATTCCACAGCCCTGACAATTTTCGCCTGAACCGCATACCTTCGGTCCCTCAGAGGCGAGCATGCAACCGATCAGACCCCCCTCCCGTGAATCGATCGCCTCGCTCATGCAGACATTGAACCCGTGTTCCATCACATTGTTCAACGCTTGAATCCTTCGGTCGCTGTCAACAATCAGCATCCCGCAAGGGATCGACTCGTACATGGTCTTCAAGAAACCCTCCTCGTTCAGCAATTCAGTAACGGGTCTCATTTTATCTCACCTCCCATACCCATCACTCCATATTCAGCGAGTGTTCCGCCACCGAAGAATTTCATCATCCCCATAGCAAACCCGAACAGTCCACCCAGGAAAAAAAGCCACACCATCAGTCCCAGAAGATTTTTCCCCATTTTTATTTCCTTTCGCTTTAAGAAAGATAAGTTCTGCCAGAAAAGCCGGAAACGCCTGACGACGCTCCGATTTTCTATATCTATCATTATACATCCCACCCTTCATGGCAGAAATAAAGAGCTATGACATAAAATATGACATTTCCGCTAAATCATGTATATCCGTAAATTTACCTAGACTGTTGGTGACAGGGGTATCACAATCCTCATATTCTTCTTCATACTTATCCCCATTATATGAACCTTGGAGGTTGTTAGTTTTAAACTTACACCACAGAGTGCATCAAGTGTAAGTACTCTGAACACTGATAATGTTTTAGTAACTGTTGATTGTTCTGAGTCTGGATTCCAAAACAAGTTCGGAATAACAGGAATTATTTTCATTAAGCCATAATTAGATCGGCACTACGCTACCTCCTTCCATCTTCGTACTTCCCACTTTCTACATTACACTTTCTACATTACACTTTCTACATTTCTCTTCCCACTTTCTACTTTCTACTTTCCAACTGAAATATTATTATTAGAACAAGGCTGGAAGCGTTTAAAATTTGTCAATATAGAGGTAGTGTAATCATTCACATTTGACTATAGTTGGCGCAAATAATTAAATTGAACGAATGCAGGAAATAAGGGAAAAACACATGGTTGCCATTGTTGGAGCAGGATTGGCAGGTTCTGAAGCGGCGTGGCAGTTGGCTGAGCGTGGCCATGCGGTACGTCTGTTTGAAATGCGCCCGGTACGAATGACTGCAGCCCACAAAACCGGCGAATGCGCTGAACTGGTCTGCAGCAATTCCTTTAAGAGTCGCTCAGTTGAAAACGCTCATGGTTTACTTAAAGCAGAAATGGCCCTGCACAAATCCTTGATTTTGAAAACCGGTGAGCGCTTTTCTGTGCCTGCCGGACAAGCTTTAGCAATTGACAGAGAAGTCTTTGCTGAATCCGTGAGCGTACAATTGAAGGCACATCCAAAAATTAGTTTCTGCAATGAAGAAGTTACTGATGTTGCAGAACTGATTGACTTTCATACACATGTTATTTTAGCAACAGGTCCACTGACATCTGATGCCCTCGCCGCCTCACTCCAGGACATTTTGGGTACCCAATATTTATCATTTTATGACGCGATTGCACCGGTAATTACTGCAGAGTCAATTGACATGGAGATTGCTTTTCGTGCATCGCGTTACGGAAAAGGAGAGGCGGATTATCTCAATTGTCCAATGCATCATGAGCAGTATCAGACTTTTATAACAGCAGTACAGGAAGCTGAAAAAGTTGAGCTGCATCAATTTGAGGACACACGTCCTTTCGAAGGGTGTCTGCCCATCGAGGTGATGGTTGAACGAGGTCCGGAGACTTTGCGCTTTGGTCCGATGAAACCGGTTGGCTTGGAACATCCGGAAACAGGTGAGCGTTTCCATGCGGTAGTTCAACTTCGACAGGAAAATTCGGTGGGCAGTTTATACAATTTGGTTGGTTTCCAAACAAAAATGACTTGGACTGCACAAAAAGAAGTTTTTGCCCTGATTCCAGGTTTGGTAAATGCGGAATTTGTTAGGCTTGGCTCGGTTCACCGCAACACTTTTATAAACGGCCCCGCTTTGCTTAATCCGCAGTTGAACCTCAAATCACATCCAAACGTGTTTTTCGCAGGACAGATCACAGGTGTTGAAGGATATATGGAATCCACCGCAATGGGGATTTTGGCCGCCAGACAAATTACCGCCAGTCTTGAGAATCGTGAAGAAAGCCCACCGTCCCCGGACACAATGATGGGTGCGTTGATCCGTTACATTACAGAAACCGATCCCTCCATTTTTCAGCCGATGAATGCCAATTTCGGTTTGCTTGATCCTCCTGAAAAAAAGATGAGCAAAGCTGATCGAAAAAAATGGTATGCTGAACGGGCTCTACATAAAGCCGCGGAATATGCCAATCAAGTTTGAAAAGAAGTTTTAGATGATGCAGTCCTAAAAAGTTGACATTCCCGCGAAAGCTGGAATCCAGGAAATTGTAAGTATCTTGAATAATGGATTCCCGCTTTTGCGGGAATGACAAACAAGTCCGTGTTTGAATTTTTGTGAGTTCATTTTGAAAGGTTTCTTAATAAATCATGTACGCATAACTCTCATCAAAGTGTTAAATGTTTGAAAAAATTCTGATCGCCAATCGTGGTGAAATAGCCTGCCGCATAATCCGGACTTGCCGCAGAATGGGCATCAGGACAGTCGCCGTTTACTCTGAAGCGGATGCCGGCGCGCTCCATGTTCAGTTTGCGGATGAAGCCTGCTGCATCGGAAATTCAGCTCCGGCAGAGTCTTATTTGCGTATTGGAAATGTGCTGGATGCTGCCAAAAAACATGACGCACAGGCTATTCATCCGGGTTATGGCTTTTTATCGGAAAATGCGGAATTTGCTCGGCGATGCTCTCAATCCGGAATTGTTTTTATTGGTCCGTCAGCGGAAGCAATAGAACAAATGGGAGCCAAGGATCAAGCCAAATTTGTGATGGAAAACGCCGGAGTTCCGGTTGTTCCTGGATATAAAGGTGCCGAACAAAGTCCGGAGTTCCTGCATGCAGAAGCAGAAAAAATCGGCTATCCCTTAATGATAAAAGCTGTTCTCGGTGGGGGAGGTAAAGGAATGCGGGTAGTAAGCGAGCAAACTGATTTTCCGGAAGCGCTTGAATCTGCGCGGAACGAAGCCCGGAATGCTTTTGGAGATGATCGCGTTTTGCTGGAGTGCTTCGTCAGTGGGTCGCGTCATATTGAATTTCAGATATTTGGTGATCAGCATGGAAATGTAATCCATCTTTTTGAACGCGATTGCTCACTGCAGCGCAGGCACCAGAAAATAATTGAAGAATCTCCTTCACCTTTTCTGGATGAAAAACTGCGTTCAAAAATGGCAAACGCGGCTGTTGCTGCGGCAAAAGCAGTAAAATACACGGGGGCCGGAACTATTGAGTTTATTGTCGGAGACGATCGCAAATTCTTCTTCATGGAAATGAACACCCGGCTGCAGGTCGAACATCCGGTTACGGAAATGATTACCGGACTTGATTTGGTGGTGTGGCAGTTACGGATTGCCGCGGGAGAAAAACTTCCATTGAGTCAGAAGGATGTCAATCAAAATGGTCATGCCATCGAAACCAGAATTTATGCGGAAAATCCGGAAACCGGATTTTTACCAAGTATCGGCACTTTACAACGTTTGGCTTTTCCGGACACTTTTCAAAAAATTCAAAATACTGAAGACGACGCTAGTCAGTCCTGTTCCAGCATAAGAATCGATTCCGGAGTTGAACAAGGCGGAGAAATCAGCATACACTATGATCCGCTGATTGCAAAATTGGTTGTACACGCAGATTCACGTAAACAAGCCATTCGTACTATGCAGACTGCATTAGCTCAATCCGGTGTTCTTGGAGTGGAGACAAATCTTGGTTTTTTGCAAAGCATTTTACTGCATCCGGATTTTGATGCAGGAAAAATGGATACACTGTTTGTAGATTCAAATCTTGAGTCTCTGCTTGAGGAAAATCAGGATTCAGTTGACTGGGTTTGCTGGGGAACCGCGATTGCCTGTTTGCTGGAAGATTATGCTGAGTCAGAAACGAAAGCCCAGGAGTCAATAGAACCTTGTTCGCCCTGGAATAGTCTGAACAATTGGCGGACAGGTTTTCCGGAACCTCACAGGGTACAGTTTCGTAATCAGCAGGGTACGGAAACAGAAGTCATGATTATTAAAGAAAATAATTCTTTCAGGATATTAAACGAAACTGAGGGAATTTTGGTCACAGTTTCCCGTCATGGTGATTTGCTTTATCTAAGCTGGAACACCAAAGGTCTGGAAGAATCTGGACATCATTTGCTGGTTCTGATGAATGATCTACAAGTTTTGACAATACATGAAAATGGTCGTAATTATTTCACTCGTCTAGATGCTTTAGCTTTTGAGCAGAGTGAGGAATTGAGCGATTCACGGCTTTCGGCACCCATGCCGGGCAACATTATCCGTGTGCTGGTCCAAACTGGAGAAAAAGTAATTTCTGGTCAACCACTATTAGTGATGGAGGCCATGAAAATGGAACACACGATTAATGCCCCTGCAGATGGGATTGTAGAACAAGTTTTTTTTCAAACCGGTGACCTGGTACAAAATGATGCAGAACTGATCAAGTTTTCTTTGCTTTAATGTTGTTTCCATGTGTTGTACTGTAAGGTCTGATAACATTCTCTATCCTGCTCCTTGTTATTAGAGACTCCTTCATGAAAAACATCTGTACAATTATTTTAACTTTTTTGCATTTACTAATTTCTTCATAAAGACAAAATCCAGGAATATGCACAATTATGCGAAAGGTTTACAGTTCTCCTAAAACGAATTTAGTACATTTTGCCAAGAGTGTTCTGGAAGCTAATAATATAGAAAGTGTGATCCTCAGAGAACAGTTGGCTGGAGTCGTCGGCGGGATAGCTCCTCTTGATGCCTGGCCCGAACTCTGGGTGCATGACGCAGAACGGCTGGAAGAGGCACGCCAGTTACTTGAGTCTTCGATGGAGGAGTCTGAAACACGTGATCAACCCTGGCAATGTCCTGGTTGTGGTGAAAAGATAGAATCTCAGTTCACGCAGTGCTGGAAGTGTGATACTGAGTTCTGGTTATCTGAAAGCTGATTTTATTACCCAAATTGTAAAACGAAGCTTAATACGGTTCGGCTGTTGCATATATTTAGGGTCAGAGTAAATTTAAAATAAAATTTAGTAATAATTTCTGAAAAAGTGGCACGTCTTCAAAGAGCAGCACCAATTGGTATTCCTGTGCATTTATTGCAAAGAGGAAACAACCGTCAGGCTTGCTTTAACCTGAATGGAGACTATGCAGCATATTTGTGGTGGCTCAGGGAGTATTCCGAAAAATTCCAGGTAGAAATACATGTATGGTCATTAATGAAAAATCATATTCATTTGTTATGTACTCCACAATTGGAGGGTGGGCTGAGCCGTATGATCCAGGCTTTAGGCAGGCAATACGTGCGGTATTTCAATCATCAGAACCATCGCACAGGAACTCTTTGGGAAGGACGATACAGATCATGTCTGGTCCAGCCTGAAGGTTATTTGCTTAAAGTGTATCGGTACATTGAGCTGAATTCAGTACGAAAAGAATATGTCAGCAAACCCTCTGACTACAACTGGTCCAGTTATCAGATAAACGCACAGGGAAAACCTTCCGCACTTTGTAAACCCCACAATGAATATTTGAAGCTGGGTGAATCAAAAGAAGAGCGATCAGAAAAATATCAGGAAATGTTTGAACAAAGCTCCAGGGAAGATTTACTTGAAGAAATCAGGGACAGTACAAACAAAGGACTGGCTTTTGGAGATGAAAGTTTTAAGATAGAGGTTGAAAAAATGACAGGCCGCCGAGTCAGATCATTGAAAAGCGGGAGACCGTTTGGTTGGCGAAAACAAAAGTCATCATGAAACGATTACAGAATTAAATTTTTCAAAGTGCGTTAGTAGATGAAAAAATATCCAAACAAACCTCCAGCCGTATATTTTTTTGGAACCTGCCTGGTGGACCTGCTTTATCCAGAGGCAGGAATGGCAGCGATCAAACTGCTGAAGCGTGAAGGAGTGGAGGTCATTTACCCGCATCAGCAAACTTGCTGCGGGCAGCCGGCCTTCAATTCCGGGTTCCATGACGAAGCTCGTAAAGTTGCTGCAAAACAAGTTGTCTTATTTCCAAAAGATATTCCGATTGTGATTCCATCCGGCTCATGCGGTGCAATGATCCGTAAGCATTATGCTGAACTATTTAAAAATTATGACCTCAAAACTGAGGCAGAATCTGTGGCAGAACGCATTTTTGAATTAACTGAATTTTTGGTACATGTACTTAAAATAAAACTTGAAGATCTCGGTGAGCCGGTAAAAGTGACCTGGCATACTTCCTGTCATGCAAAGCGGGAAATGGGGATTGACACTGAACCGAAGGATTTATTGCATCAGTTGAAAAACGTCGAATTGCTGGAACTTGAAAGGGAAGATGAGTGTTGCGGATTTGGCGGTACATTTGCCGTTAAAGAGCCTCACATTTCTGCGGCAATGGTAAAAGACAAGGTTGATGATATTTCAAAAACTGGAGCAAGTTGTTTACTCAGCGGAGATTGCGGTTGCCTGCTAAACATCTCAGGAGCAATGAAACATTCAGGAATTTCCACAAATCACCAGCATCTTGCCGAATTCATTTGGGAACGTACCGCAAATAATAAATCTTAAAACAAAAGTATACAATGAGTACAGAACACATGAGTTTAGCTGAAGTTGAGAGTCTGGCAACTGACGCATTGATCGGCGCAGGAACACGTCCGGAATCCGCGGAGTCAATGGGTAGGGCTGCGCGAGCGGCTGAACGTGACGGTATAAGGAGTCATGGATTGCTCTATGTCCCAACATACTGTGAACATGTGAAGTGTGGAAAAGTAGACGGTACTGCAGTTCCTGAAATAATCCAGCCTCGCTTATCCGCAATTAAGGTGGACGCAAAAACTGGTTTTGCGCACCCTGCAATTGAAGCGGGATTTATTGAATTGATACCGCTCGTTAAATCGAACGGCTGTGTCGGACTCACTATAAGCAATTCCTACAACTGTGGAGTACTGGGTTATCATGTGGAACGGCTTGCTGAAGCCGGACTTGTAGGAATCGGCTTTACGAATTCACCGGCCTCGATCGCTCCTGTAGGAGGGAAAAAACCTGTGATTGGTACAAATCCGTTTGCTCTTGCAGTTCCGGATTCTGCGGGAGGTGTGGCTTTCGTGCTTGACCAGAGTGCAAGCGTTGTTGCCAAGAGCGAAATTATTATGCGTGCACGGGAAGGAGATTCGATCCCTGAAGGCTGGGGGCTGGATGCTGAAGGACAAACTACGACAGATCCTGAAATAGCGCTCAAGGGAAGTATGGCTCCGAGTGGTGGTTACAAAGGTTTCGGTACAGGTTTGCTGGTCGAAGTTATGGCTGCGGCACTCAGTGGCGCTATGCTTGGTCTTCAGGCCAGTCCGTTCTCCGGCACAGCAGGCGGGCCTCCGAGAACTGGGCAGTGTTTCATTGCCTTCGATCCGAATGCCTACTCTGGAGCAGAGTTTGCAGAGCGAATCACAATACTGACAGAAGCAATCCAGAGTCAGGAGGGTGCACGCTTGCCAGGTGACCGTCGCAAAGAGAATCGTCAACGTATTGAGATCGAAGGTGTTGAGGTTGATAAATCCTTGATTAAACGAATTCAGACTTTTTGTATTTGAAAAATTCCTAATTAGTTAAGAGTTCACAGAAAAAAATTCCTTTGTCATTCCAGACTTGATCAGGGATCAAGAACCCCAATCAAGTGGATTATTCAGTCTCAGCAAATTACTCTTTACATTCAAGACTGGCACGCGTGTAAGGTCCCAATTCTTTTT
>Ga0187833_10001510_pt1 | contig 26556 bp, 34 predicted proteins | sample ETNtaG_37_FD_167968 | JGI IMG/M metagenome (GOLD analysis project Ga0187833, IMG submission 167968) | Marine microbial and viral communities from oxygen minimum zone, Eastern Pacific Ocean - ETNP2014_SV_400_PacBio MetaG (Illumina Assembly) | ecosystem: Environmental > Aquatic > Marine > Hypoxic...
GGTTAATATTTCCCAACAAACATCATATGATCTTTTTGGAAGGGTTCTAGGTCTTTTTTGTCAACTATGGTAACATGTTTTTCTAATTCAGCTTGTACTCTGTTAAATATTTTCTTTGGTGAAGCTGTAACGTCTATTGATCTTGCTTTGACTGCTAGAAATGCAAAGTTTCCTTTTGGGAGAAATGCTTTAATATTTTTTAGGAAAATTTCTACTTGATTCTTTTGCGCTAAATCTTGGTAAATGATATCTGGTGTGCAGATTCTTTTACTTAATGATTTAATATTGCTTGCTGACTCTAAGATGGGGCAGATGTTTGGTCTTTTTTCAGCCAAGAAAACAAGTTCTCTTGTCACTCTTGGTGCTAAGTCTACTCCGAAAATTAATCCTTCTGTTAACATGTCTGACAGGTGTGAGATTGTCGTTCCTGTTGATGCTCCTAAGTAGAGTATTACTGAGGATTTTGTGATATAAATATTTTTAGCTCCTTTTTTTATGTAGGCTGATAGTTTAGATTTGTATGGATTCCAATCTCGATAGATTGTTCCTTTTTCTTTATACTGTCTTTCATCGTAGACATGACCGGGAACAATAGCTTTTGTATAGATTCCTCTATGATCTTCATAGATTTCGTATAATCTTGATGATTTCATCCGAATCTTTTCTCCAATTTATCTTTTATTTTATCTGCGATGTATTCTCCTTTGAAATAATCGACTTTAGCTGCAATTGCAATTTTGTCTGCTACCGCTCTAGCAACTTTTCCTCTCATACTTGCTTTTGATTTTAATACTAAAGGATGTTCATGAAGAAAACCATATTTTGGGGAGTTAGCTCCTGTCTTTAGGTGTCTGAACAGAGCTTCTTCTGCTCCTAATAATTGGATAGTTGATGAGGGAAATTCTGAGAGGTGTTTTAGCGAACCTGCTTGATGCAGAAGTTTAGCTCCTACAAGAGGTGTTGCAATCGTAGCAACGTTCCTACAATGTCTTTCCATTAAGGTTTGTAAATACGTTTCTTGGAAACTGATAAATTGGAATAAAGATGATATTTGTTTAGCTAAGTCGAAGATAGGAGTTAGGTCAGATTTATCTAGGTCTGCACCCATACTATCTGTTTTTTTAAGGTAGGCTAAAATGTCCTTCTTGGATTTTTCTAAGACTAAATCTGTAAAGTGGTGGTGATCTTCTGTCTTTAATTCAGGAAGATAGAGACCATACCATTCTCTCAATCTTTTTGCTAGGGTGTTTATAGATTTCTTTGTATCATCTATTGCAGAACTTGATTGAATAATTAATTGATCATCTGATACAGAAGATTTTACTTGGCTCTTTGTGAGTTCGATATTCTTTTGCCTAAAATCCTTGAAGTATTGCCTATTTTTGAAAGGGAGAATTGCTTTTGAGATATCTGGTTCAGTAACGTTTGTGGTAAATTCTTCAGCTTTTGCTCCTTCGAATAGGACATTGTACTGATTATCTAGGATAAATGTGCCTAGAATATTCTTTTGCTTGAATTTTACCATGAAATTGGGAGTAGAATGGAGTATAAAAACATTTACTTATTGAGTTCACGGCCGCCAATGACCAAGAGATATGCTCCCAAGGCTGAAAGAATTGCTCCTGGGGTGATATAGAGGAAAGCTTCTTTGTTATCCATAAGGTGATACTCATGGCCATGGTTGTCATCATGTGAGGTATCTAATTTATGATGGATAACATCAGGGATGTGGAGGACGATGAGCCCTACAAATAAGAGAATGATTCCAATGTTGAATTTATTAATAGAAAACATAAAAAAAGAAAAAAATTTACTGAGCAGGTGGCTCAGCAGGAGCTTCTGCAACAGGGGCAGGTGAAGATCCAGCGGATCTTGCTACCATTACTGCGATAACTCCTAGTACTAGATGTAGCACTGTAATTGCCAGATTAATATTCAATAGACTCAATAGTAAATCTTTTACTACTGGAATAAATCCTAAAATTCCTAGCGCAACAGCAATCCATCCGATTACTTTGTTGTATGTTACTCCTTCTCCTTTTGTTCCTGCATAGATTCCAATTGCTCCTGCGATAATATGCAGAACGCTTTGGAAAGCATTCACTCCGAAGATACCAAGGATTGAATCAGTAAAGAATCCCCAGACACCTATTAGAGCTAGTACGATTCCAACAATCAATGCGAACATTTTTTGTGTATTTGCCATAAAAGCACCTCGTTATTTATGTTTTTAAGTGCTTTTGAAAGTTTAAATAGTTTTTGCTTGTCCAGCAGTTGTTTTGACGTGAAATGGAAATATATTTAAACCAGTTGTTTCCTTCTTTTAAAATGGAGCTTACTTATATTACGTGCAAAGACATCGCTGAAGCCAAAAAAATTTCTAAAAAATTGCTTGATGAAAAGTTAATTGCTTGTAGTAATATGTTTCCTATTTCTTCGATGTTTCATTGGAAAGGGAAGCTTGTTGAAGAAGATGAGGTTGTTCTTCTATGCAAGAGTTCTAGAACTGAGTTTCAGTCCCTTATTAAAGTGGTAGAGGGAATGCATAGTTATGACATTCCTTGTATTGAAAGGATTTCCTCTGAGGGAAGTGAGAAGTTTGAACAATGGGTTAGAAAGGAGGTTGCATGAAAGATCACATTTTTTCTGAAATAGATCAAAAATTACATTGTTTGTATTGTAATAGTGAGAATGATGGCAAGTGGAGTAAACAACATCATGACAGCCATCTTTATGATACTCATGTCTGTCAATGTGGGGCTGAGAATAGGATCACTACGCATGATCATGGCTCTGGCCATGATGATACTGGAGTTAATGAAGGTGAAACAGCTGGTACTATTATAGAACTTGAGAATATTGTTTCTAAAATTCAGAATCAAATAAAAAAATAAAAAAAATTAATTACATCCGCAGTCTTCGTCTCCCATGTTTATTCACCTCCAGACATAAATGTCTTCTTCAAAGTTTCTTTGCCTTCTTCACACTTAGCTTTTCCTGCCATCATGTGTTGATGTTTTTCAATAGATATTTTTGCAACAACTGATGCAATTTCATCCATCTTAGGTCCCATAGTTTTTTCAAATTCAGCTTCTAGCTTTCTTCTGAATAGACTTTCCCATGCTTTTTCAGCTTGGCACATCATTTTGTCTGTCATTTCACAGCCAGATTTTGGACCACAGTCTTTTGGTGCGCAGTTTTTTGGACCGCATCCACATTTTCCTTGGTTACATCCGCAACCACTTTTATTTTCGTTACAACTCATTTTTTTTCCTCCTTCCACAACATTTATATACTTGTCGTGGTTATTTGTTATATACTAAGTTTATTACAAAAGGTAATAAGTATAGGTACTATATAAAGAGTTTGTAACTGAAATGTTACAAGGTAAACAAATGGAAATAACCTGCTGCCCAATTGAAACTGCTTTTAACTATTTAGGTAAAAAGTGGAGCGTGAATATTATACGAGATATGTTTAGAGGCAAAAAGAAGTTTTCTGAGTTTTTGAAAGCTAATCCTGATTTGAGTACTAAGATGTTATCCGCTCGGCTTAAGGATTTGGAGAAAGATGGATTTATTTCGAAGGATATTGTGAGTAAGAGTCCTATTTCTGTTGAATATCATTTGACTAAAAGAGGAAGAGGATTGAATAAAGTTCTCTTTGAGGCTTCCGTGTTTAGTATTAAACATTGTCGGGGAGAGGTTTGTAAAAAAGCTGAAGGTAAAGAAGAGGAGTTTATGAAAGCGTTAGGGAAAGTTTTTGGTGTTTAGTTAATCGTTGTCCCTTTGAATTCTTTATTTTCTAAGAAGTTTTGTAGGTTTTTAAGATCAGGGCCGAGAATGGTAACTTTTAGTTGTAGAGTAGTTGCTTCTTTTGTTGCAATAGGATCAAAAGGGGCATTAAGTCCTGGAGACCATTCTTCACCGACGATAGCTTGGAGTTCTGGCCAAGTCATTTTGTCTATAGGAGTTGCGTCTTTATGTTTACTTGGATCTTTATCATAGACTTGGTCAACATTGGTGAGATTGATGATATTCTTGATCCCTAAGTTCTTTGCCAACAATACTGCATCATAATCTGTAGAACATCCTGGTTTCCACCCTGCTCCAATTAAAATAGGATGTTTCCACTCAAATTTCTTTGTGGGATCTTTTACAATCTCTGGACGAGCATGATCTTTGAAAATATCACGCATTAACTGAGCATTTAATCTTGTTGTGTGTATTCCAATCCAATCCTGATCATGTTGGGATATTTTTGCAATTTTTTCAGCAGCCTCCATGTAGAGACGTGCTGTTTTTCCACCACCTGTAATAATTGCAACACGATTGTTGCCTTTGATGTAGTTGATAATTAAAGAGTGAAATTTCTTGAGAAAAGGAATGTTAATATCATCAGGAACTATTAATGATCCGCCTAGTGATATTATGATGTCCATTTTATGATCCAATTCCAATAAATGCTATACCGATTATAATTAATACGACAGCTAACCACTTAAATTTATTCATTTTTTCATTTAACATCCAGATGCTGAGAAATGATACCCAAATATAAATGGTTGCAACTAATGGATATAATACTGATAATTCTCCCCCTTTTAGAGCTGGGATAAACATAGCTGTTCCTATTGCATAGAAAAATAATCCCGCTATAAAATTTGGATTGGTTAATGATTTAAAATTGAGATGCATTGCGCCTGAAGCTCTTTTTAGGAAAATAGGTCCGAATGATCCCAAGAGAGTTGATGCGAGTACTAAACCAATTGCCCAGAGTTCTGTTGTCATGTGACAATCACCTCTAACTCTGGTTCTGGATTGTCTTTTGAGCCGAAGCCCATGGCAATGACTCCACCGATGATGATTGCGATTCCTACAATTTTGTAGACATTGATCGTCTCTTTGAATATCCAGACAGACAAAATAGTTACCCAGATGTAGGATGTTGAGATAATAGGGTAGAGTATGGATAGATCTGCTCCTTTTAATGCTTTGATGAGGATAGCTGCTCCAATTGCATAGAGTCCTAGACCTATTCCGATATGGTAATTGGTAATGATTCCCATTGGTGTGAAAACAAGTCGGTCAGCTCCTAGCTTGTAGAATATTTGAGCAATTGATGTAAATAATGTGCAGAACAGAATAAGAATAATTGATTTGTATACTTTGTTCATACTTATGGGGTGAGATTGATTCTTTATAAATCTTAGTAATAAAAATCGATAGAAATAAGATTTACAGAGTATTTAGCAATATGCTGTCTTGATTGCCTTGAAGATTTTTGAAAAGCAAGCTTTTCTGATGTTAAAGTGTTTAGGATAATATAAAAAACCAAGATGTGATTCTAATTCAATAACGTAGGGTTTTTGATCTTTGTCTACAATAAAATCTATTGAATAAATGCTTGGTTTAAGTTTTGCAAATTTTTGTGCTATTCCCTTTTGAATTTTTATAATATCTTCTGGTATTTTGTTATTAGGAATGAATATTTTTCTAGCACCTTGTGCACAGTTTCCTTTGATGGAACCTTTTGGAGGAATTCTTACATATGCATGATGTAGTTTTCCATTGACGAGGATTAATCGTAAATCATGTCTTCCTTTTATTCCTAAAGCTGGAATTCCCTGTGTAGTGTCTATTAGTGGTTGGACAATATTTCCTTTTTTAATTTTAGGTATTCTTTTTGGTGTAATCTTTCTGATCCCGATACCTCTAATACCAAATCTTGGTTTTAAGATTGCCCTATTTCCAAATTTCTTAAGTGCACGTTTAGCTTCTCTCTTATTTTTGACTAAGATAGTGGGGATGGCATTCTTTTTTGGAAGAAATTTGTAGGTTGCGAATTTATCACAACAGATTTTATCTAATTCTAAACGATTAATTATTTTTGCTGTTTTTTGTAGCTTCCTCATAAAGGGAAGTCTTTTAGGATTAATTGAAAAATAGATGTATGCCAGTTTGAATTTAATATCGTATACTTTTTTCCATTTACCTTTTTCTAATGTGTAAGCTTTCTCTAGAACTTTACCATCACACCAACTTCTATGAGCGACAAAAATCTTAATCCCTTCTTTTTTTGCTGCTTGAGAGAAGGCTTTATGAAATCTTGTCCATAGATTGGTTCTGCCTGGGGATCTCTTAGACCAATCTTCTGTCCAAGTGAGTAGTGCTAGGTTTTTCATTTTATAAGTTTAACAAGCTCATTTATAATTGCTTGTATAAAAGCTCTTTGCTTATTTTTTGATGAGGGTGATTTGTATGCTGAATCTATGACGGGCGTTGATTCGAGCTCTGAAAGAATAGGATTAGTACCATTTTCATACAGAAAATCTGCAGAGTACACTCGTGGGCCATACTTACTTAATTTGTCGTCTATATTCTTTATAATTTTTTTTACTTTATTTGGAACTCTATCAACGTGTGTGACGGTTCCACCTAAAGCAATGTTGGCAACTAATCCTTCCTTTGGTTTTCTTACATATGCATGAAGAATTTTTCCTGAGAGTACGATGACTCTGAAGTCGTGGACTCCAGTTATATTCAATTCCTTTATTCCTTTAGAAGTGTCAATAAATCTTTGGACTAGTTTTCTTGATCGGATTATGGGTAAGTTGTCTTTCGATCTAATTTGGACCCCTTTGCCCATAATTCCTGATTTGGGTTTGATGACTATTTTTTCTGATGGTAATTTTTTAGCTAGATTTCTTAGTTCCTCATTTGTTGTAACGAGAAATGAAGGTACCATATATTTTTGGAAGATTTTTGTTGTTTTGAATTTGTCCCAACAGATATTATTGAGATAAGGATTATTGAGTAATGGAGTTTTAGCATGCATTGCTGTTTTGACTATCTTCCACGTTTTACTGTTCCATGTTCTATCTAGAATGACTTCTATTTTTTGATTCTTGATTTTTATGTTCTTCTTTCCAAGAGTTATTGCTTCTGTGAAAGATTTATCTTTGTAGTTTATCTGTCTGCCAAGAACTACATTGTATCCTTTTTTATTAGCAAGAGTTCCTAGAAGATTATAAGCATCTAATGTTTGCTGCTCTTTTTTAGTCGTTGGATGGAGCCAACGAGGATATTTTAACCAGAGAACGCCGAGCGTTTTCATTTGAAATTATTCTTCACCCATCGGGTGCCACATTACTTTTTGTAATTTTGGCTTATCTGGAGTTAGAATATACTTGTAATTACTCTTAGACATTTCTTTTGCTTTTACTTCCATTGCCCTTGTAATTTTTTCTGATATACCTTTGATCTTGTCTTCTAGTTCTTTTTCAACTGCTGCACCATATCCACCTTGGTAGATATTGGTAACTTTGTTAGGGGAGACTCTTTTTACAGCTCCTGCGTATTTACCATTGATCACAAACACTCGTAAATCCCAGTATTTGTTCTTATCGACTTTTTTCATAGTAATTCTTCTTTGTACCATAAATCCTGGGCCGATTTTTACATTAGGTGGCATTCTTGGAGTATTCATTACTTTAACAAATCTTCCTAGTGAGTTTCCTAATGGTTTTACGACATATCCGTTTTTGAATAACTTCTTATTTGTCTTTAGGATGTGTCTTAGTTCATCATTACTATTCACTAAGAAATATTCTGGAATGTTAATACCCTTTACGTCTTCTACTGATTCATAGCATTTATGCTTAAACCAGCAGAGATCTCGAACAGCCATAGTATTTATGACATTTACTCCTTCTTGCTCGAATTCTGGGTTTAATTGGAAGTAATTTCTGAATATAATGTCAGGTTTTACCTTTTTTCGACTTGAATTAAGAACATATGAGTTTCCACCGCCTTTTTGGAAGTTGGTTAATGTTAATTTTATGAAATTATGATCGAGAAAAAATGATCTTGCAACTCTTAGATTTGAGTCCATATAACAGATATGAATGTCTTTTTTAACAAACTCCGTGAGCTTATGTGCTAGGTAGTGTGCCTTGTGGCCAGATTCCCAGTACTTTTTCTTAACGAACATGCAAAAGTTCTTCCCAGGCAAGGTATTGATGTATTTAGCTATCTTCTTGACAGTGGTAGGATCTCCGTAGATCTTCTCATATTCTTCATGGACTGTTGAAGCGGAATTTGCCTCTAAGAACCAAGGTTTTCCACTTTTATCAAATATAAAGTCCAATCCTGCAATTGGATAGTATTCCATTTTCATTATAATTGGAACCTCGGAACCCTTTTTAAATGTTTTGTTATTTTAGGTTAGAATTGGGGTTTTTAATTATTGGTTTATTTAAAGTAAACAGGCGTTTTTTGGGTAGAAATTGTGTATTTTATTTATATATAGACCCTAGAATTGGTTGTATGATCAAAATGTCTCACTTTTAATTTGTAATTTAATCTTCAAGTAGAATTTGCATCATTGCTGCGAAGGCTGGTCTTGAAATGAATACTCCAAATGAGACTCCAGCAATTGTGGTGAGTGCGAATCCTTTCAGAAGACCTGCACCTGCGAATAATAATGGAACCATAGCCATAACAGTTGTTAAATAGGCTCCCATAATGATAAAAAATGCGTTTTTGATCTTTGTTTTCCAATTTTGAAATTGTTGCTCCTTTCTTAATGTCTCATCAACAATGATGATCTGATGATCGGCTGAAGTTCCTACAGCAATAATGATTCCTGCAATTGCTGCTAGATCTAGATTCCAACCTACGATGGCTGCAAATCCTAACAGTAAGATTAATTCTGAGGCCATGGTCACAATAACGGGAATTGCTACACTTAACTTTCTATATCTGATAAATAACATGGACGCTACTGCCAATATTGCCAAAACTCCTACAAACCAGGCATTTTTGATAAATTCTGGTCCTAATAAGGGTGAGATAGAGTCTGATTTTACGATTGTTAATTTGACTGGGAGTGAACCGGTAATGAGGATGGTTTGCATTCTTTTCATAGCTTCTAGTGCATTTTGTGATGCTAGAGTGTCTGTCTGTCCGAATCCTGGACCGGTTATGGAAATTTCAGGGACAGATCTTCCTTTTAGTTCAGCACCAATGTTTAATGCGTCTACTAATTGATCGTCTAGTAATAAGTCAATTTGCTTTGATAAGTATTGATTTTGTCGTGATAATGCGTTTCCGTGCTCGTCTATAGTTAACACTTCTAATAGAGCAGTTGCATCTGCCTGTCTTTGCGCTGCTTCTGGAGTTAATGATATTGAGAATCTAAATCTACATTGCCAGGATCCATCTGGGACAGGGCCACAACCGCTTGCCGGATCAATTCCTGAACAATCTGCTGATCGACATACATAGGTAATGTCTTGGCCGCCTCGGAATACGGTTGTATTTCCAATCTTTGCTTCGAATTTTCCTTGTTTTGAGAGTAAATCTTGTACTTCTTCTTCGTTTGCACCGGCAATTTCTACGACGATGAATTGATTTCCTGATAGGTCACGTGCTGATCTGAGGATGACATCGGAGAGACCAAAGACGTTTAGTCTTTGCTCCATGTTTGCGATTAGTAAGTCTAATGTTTCTTTATCTACCTCTTCTTCTGGTTGTAATAATACTCTTGTTCCTCCTTGGAGGTCTAATCCTTTTCGGATGTTTGTAGAGGGTGCAGGAGCAACTCTAATTCCTAAGTCTTCTACACCAAGAAATTTAGTTTCTGTCTTTTTTCTTGTAATTAATTCTGGGATTACTTTTGTGATATTTTGTAGTGTGCCGTTTATTTCTACTTCTTCTTGGATAGTTTTGTTTATCGTGATCGTTTCTGTTTCATTTAGTGTGATGGTGGAGGTAATAGGCCTCACTTGGAGGATGTAGGTTCCCCTGTTTGTTTGGATCGTTACTTGTTGGTCTGGCTTTAATTTTGCAGTAGCTTCATCAAAGGCTTCTAAGTCGTTAATTTTTACATTGTTAATTGCTATTAGATTTTCTTTTGACAATGGAGGGGCTGTCGGTTTCGGAGGGACAATTCCTGCCACTTGAGCGGAAGAGTTTGTTGCAACCGACCGAATCATTAGTCCTTCTGGATTTGGGTGGGGGTTTATTGCAACAATAGCTAAGATTACAAATAATAAAAGAGTGATTACTCTCCAATTCTTTGCAATTTTCTTCAACTTATATTTCATGTTGACCCTCTTTCTTTTCCATGTATAATCTTAGGATTCCCATATTCTGGAACCATGTGAAAATTAAATCGAAAACTAAACCTATGAATAAGATTGTCATTATTTGTGAGATTACTGCTGAATCTGAGAAGATTAATGCTACTATGATAGCTACTAACGTTGTGCATGACATCATTAATCCTGTTTTTAGCGACGAGAAAATTCTTTCATTCATAGAAAGATCTTTTCTTCTCAACATTCTTGTTGATAGAAGCATGTCGGTATCCACTGAATATCCGATAAGCATTAAGAATGCTGCAATACCTGCAGTTGAGAGTTTGATGTTGAGAAGATTGACTACTGCTAACGTTGCAATGATATCTGAAACGACTGCAAGGATAACAATACCTGCAGGGACTAATTTTCTGAAATAAATTAAGACGACTAACGCCATAAATAGAAATGCAAAAATCATTGCACGGAATGTTTCTTTGAAAAATGATGAACCTAGAGATGAGCCAATTGCTTCTAGGGTGTAATCTCCTTGCACAAGTGGAATGCCTGTTGATTTTCTAACGGATTCTAGGAATTGATTAATCTTATCTTGTTGTGTGGTATCTAAGTCTGCATCCAATGTGAATCCTATAAAGGCTCCTGATGAAGTGAGTTCTCTTGCGTTAATATCCAACTCTGGAAATTGTTGAGATAGGTCACTTGTGAGGTCGTCAATGTTGAATTCTGTGTCTGTTGGAACGGTTAACGTGATTCCTCCTTTTAATGAGACACCTTTGTTTAGAAAGTCTCCTGTTGTTGCTGCTTGGAAACCGATTTGTAGAATTGCTAAGATTAGGATGATATTTGGGATGATGAGAAGTTTTTTGTAGTTATTTATGTAGTATTTTTTTATTTTATCTAGAATAGGTGTTGTGTCTTTTTGAATTTCTGGTTGAGGTTCTACTTTAGGTTCTTCTTTAATTACTTCTGGTTCAGTTCTATGAATATGCACTTCTTGCGGTTGTTCGTCAGAATCCTGCTTAATCTGTTCATCCATAGTTGGCGAGAGAGGGATATTGTTTTTAAGTGTTTCTATTAAGTTTTTATGTATGAGATATGGAAGTAATAGAATTTGAAAAAGAGGAGATTGGAGGCACTCTCAGAGTGCCCACTCTCGCAGTCTTACGACTGCGAGTGGATGGCTTCCGCATTTCAGACTTGAGATAAAACTGAGATAAAATTTGAATTACTTCTTTCTTATTATAGAAATGATATGGTATGTGATTAGGACAAATAGGGCTCCTAATAGGAACCAGATGCCTACGTTTTGCCAGATTGAGGGTTGTGTGACTACAGGTTTTATTATTTGAGGTAATGCTTTAGCCATTTCTGGGGCTGCTGAGTCGAAGGCAACCGGTGCTGCTTCGGCAATTGCTGTTTGAGTGGTTGGTGTAACTTTGTTCATAACTCCTATGATGAAGGACGCTCCTAATGCTAAAATGCCTACTGGTAAGATTGATTTTAGTTTTTCCTTTATTCCATGGGTAGATTTAGGTGCTATGATTATGTATTTGTTTGCTAATTTGTAATGATTGACTTCTTTTCCTTTTTCACTGTAGTGAAATTCATCTGCTATGACTAATTCAGCTTTAGTAAGGTGTTTTAGATTGTAATGCACGGTTGAAAGAGGGATGGATAATTTTTGGGAGAGCTCTGATTCTGTTGCTTCTTTTTCTGTTAGGTAGTCCAGGATTTTTCGGCAACTGGCGTTTTGGACGACTTGAGCTAGTTTTTGTGCTTGGTCGTCTTGTAGTGATACGAGTAGGAATGATTGTTTTGCCATACCTCTTGAGGGTTGAATTGGTTATAAAAGAGTTTTGGTAGTTGCAATTGAGATGGAAGTTATTGCATAATGTTTAAATAATATTTTTGATTAGTATGTTGTATGGGATGTGATTTATGTGGAAAAGAGAGTTCTTTGGTTGTTGCAAAAATAGAGGGCACTGAGTTGAATGTCTGTAGTGATTGTGGACAACATGGTAAAGTAATTCGAACTGTTCAAGGTATTGTTGTAACTAATACTACCCCTCAAAGTCGGGAAAGTGGTCCTGAAGTAATGCAATTAGTTGTTCAAGATTACGCTCAAAGAATTAGAGGTAAAAGGGAGAGTATGGGTTTAACTCAAGAGAAATTTGCTCAACAGTTGAATGAGAAAGAGAGTGTAATCCATCATCTTGAAGTAGGGAAAGGTGGGATGAGCTTGGATTTGGCTAGAAAGTTAGAACGGAAACTTGGAATAACACTTGTGGAGCAATATGAAGATAGTACTGAAAAAATTAAGAAAACAGATAATGTTGCTTTAACTATTGGCGACCTTATTAAGGCAAAGGAATAGCTTCGCACTCAGGATATTCTTCTTCAAAATTTGTACAAATTTCTTTTAACAACGTATCTCTGTCTTGTAGACCATTGAAGTTTTTGTTCTCAATAGCTACGGTAGGATATTCTGATACATTGTATACCTTTTTCAGTATAGGGATGAATGGTTCTTGCTCGAATTGTCCGTCAAATGAGAAAATTAACAGTCTATCTGTGAATACTCTTTTTAGATAGGTTAAGACGGTTCCTTGATTGGTGCAATCTGCACAATCTGCGTCATTCGAGAAAAAATAGAATGCCGTGACGATATCTCTATTACATATTTCTTGAGTTGACTTTGCTAGTATGTAGTATCTTACTTGGGAGATAATATATTGACGTTTTAGATGGGTGTATGCTTTTTCATTTATCTGAGATGATTTTACAAAATTTTCTAATTGTTTTCTCGTATCCTCGAGCTCTTGGACATTTGCTTCAAACGTTTGTTCTACCGCAGCACATGAACGATTATCTTTGGTAAATGAGACATAGAGATATTGAGCTTGGAGCGATTCAAAGTCTATTGCTTGTTCTGTTGCTGCTTCTTGTAGAAACTTAACTCTCTCTGAAGTGAGTTGGGATCCTATTAAGATTCCAATCGTGAAAAAGCATAGTGTTAGGATGAATGCTGTAATGTGTCTCTTTACGTTTAGTTTTCTTCTCATATTAGTATCTTCAAAAATTTCCTGGTATATATTACTGTAGTATTTATCACCATTTTTGTATTTTTCCTCTCATAAAATCGAATGCGATTCCCACCCATACAATGGTGAGTAGGAATGAATAGAGTATTAAATATGCTGGAACAGCAAGTCTTCCTCTAGATTTCCATGATTCTTTTGTATATATGTGTGCGAAATATATAATAATCATACCTAATGAAAAAATGACAAAAGCATAAAATACATTGGTGTAGTTTACTTGGATAAAGGAAAAATTAAATTGATATCCTTTTATGAGTGTGATGATGTCAAAATTGATATACGCTAATGAAGCCATATATTTGTATGCAGGTTTGATTAAGTCATGGATGGCAATGGTTATGAGGACTAGGGCTAGAATTCCTGCCGACATGACTCTTGGTGCATGTTGCATTCCAAACTCTTCATATTTTTTGTTGAACATCAAGCCACGGTAACGCCACATGTTAATTAATGATCCTTTGTACCATCTATTTCTTTGGCTATAGAATTGGGAAAATTTCTTAGGAGCAATAGTCAATACTTCTGCGTCTAATGTTTGGACAATTCGGTAATGATGTTTTTGTAGGCGGAGAGTAATTTCAAGATCTTCTGTTAAGTTGTGTTCGTCAAAACCTTTTAGTTTTTTTAGGACTTCTGTTCTGTATACTGAGAAAGGTCCTGGAGAAACATGGACACAGTCTAAGATTGCCATGAGTTTCTTGTAGAAAAAATTGATAAGGTATTCTGACCATTGGACCTTTTGAAGGAAATTAGTTGTTTCTTTTAATTTCATTAAAGGTAAGACGGTTGCAATGTCAGGAGCATCAAAATACGGGAGAAGAATTTTTAGGGTATCTTTTCTTGGTTCTGAATCTGCATCGAGGCAGACAAAAAATTCTCCCTTGGTTTCTTTTAGTCCTGCGTTTAATGCTGCACCCTTTCCTTTATTTTTTTGTGTTATGAGTTTAATATTATAGAGAGGGTGACTGTTGATATATTCCTCAGTTATTTTCTTTGTGTTGTCTGTTGAACCGTCGTTGATTACGAGAATTTGTAATTTATCCTTGGGATATTCCATATTGATTACTGAATTTAAGGTGTCTGCAATTGATTCTTCTTCATTGTATGCAGGAATAACTATACTTGTTAAGGGGAAAGAATGTAATTTCTTTTTTACGGTGTATTTATCTGGATCTTCATCGAGAAGGACTAATAACCAGAAAATTAGAAAATAGGAGGCTATAAGAAACGCAATCCAGACTGCTATTTCGCTGAGTAGTAACATTTTTGGGTAGGTTGTTTGGATATGGCTTTATTTTACTTGCCAGATCTCTACTCCTTGATCTGAATAAACGTTTTTAAAGGTTTCGTCATTACGTAATAAGAAGAGTAATCCTTCATCTGGTTGGTTCCAGACGAGACCATTTTTCATTTCTTCGTCTATGAAGATGTATTCTATTTCTGATTGTGATATTAACTGTATTGCTTTCTCTAGATTTCTCGTGTGGAGTAATTCTTCGGGATTTGTGATGGTTTTTTTCTGGGCTATAGCTTGAATCCAGTAATTTCGAGAAGGATGGGAGAGGACAGTGTAGAAATGTGGTTCATCATCTAATAACCACTCTAAAGCTTCAATCTGTTCTGGATGAGGAGAGGTTTTTGCAATTGTTGAGAGAAAAGTAACGTTGGCTATGATTATTCCAATTATAATAAGGTATAGTGATAATTTTTTTAATCTTGGAAGTTCCCATGTTGATGTCATGACAGAGAGTAAACCGAAGGCTGCTAAAATGTGGATAGGGATGTAGAGATAGATGGAGGCTTCTGGAATCCAGAGAGTTATGGTTGCTATTATTATGAGGAAAATAAATAGTGAATAGTAGGACTTCTTCTTTTTCCAGAGATAGAGGAGTCCGAGGATGGCTAATAATAAGTAAAAAAGACTTAATCCATACCAAGATCCTAGTTCGACGAATAAATTTGAAATTCTTGGTAAGAGTTGAGGCATGGGGTATTTGTAGTATACTTGAAGAATGACAGTTTGTAATGTAAGGAAGATTGCTATGAATGGAGCATGGGAACAGGTTTTCTTTTTAGCAACGGCAAACGAGATGAGCAGGATTATGGTGCAGATGGCATAGACTCTGCCCATGAAAGGGATGGTAGCTAGTAGTAAGGTTGCTATAATTGAGTTTCTCAGAGTTCCTGAAACCATAAGGTAGATTGATGCAACGGTTATGAGTAAGATTAACGGTAGAGGTGATGAAAAATAAATTAATGAGAGATAGAACGGTGTGAAGATGAGCATAATCATGGAGAGATTCCTTATTTCAGAGTCTAATCCTAACTTTGAGAGGAGTGAAGGGAGTATTAATAGGGTGAGAATTGTTAAGATGGAGGGGAGGATGATTGAGAGGAGGAATGGTGATAGAGATAGTAAATTATGGTAGAGATTTGGGGAAAGACTGGTGAGTGATTCTGCTGTTGCTAGGTGAAGATACGATTCAGCTCCTGGCAGAGTGGGTGATAATGTGAGCCTTAGTGCTAAAAGTATGAGGGGTATGAGTATTAAAATGGTGTACTGGATTGCTTTGGGATTATTTTTTAATACATCTTTCATATGACTTCCTCAACTTTGCATAATACTTCGAAAATTCTCACTTCGTCATTTTTGTAGACTGTTTTTAGGCATTTTCTATCAAAAATATCTAATTCGTGAATTTGGTAGTATTCTTTTATTGATTCTGAGAAGATGATGTAGTTAACATTGTATTTTGCCGTTATAGTGTAGGCTTCTGTTTGTGAAAATGTGGTATAGAGTCTTTCAATATCTTGAGCTCTTTGCTGGGTGTTTGCTATCATTAAAAAATTTGAATCCATTACATTTTTTCTTTTTCCTAGATGGGTGATAAGATGACCATCGTCAATCTTTGAGAGGATGATTGATGATTCTGGTGTGTTTTGTAACCAGGTGAATGCTTCGATTTCATTATCTGAATACGCTTCTGAAGTTGTTTGTGCACCTAGTACTATTGCAGGGAGGATGGATGTTAGTAGGAAGGATGTGAAGATTAATGCTAAGAAGTATGATTCCCACTTGGCAAACTTTGTTTTTTGGATGTAGTTGATCGATAGTTTGAATCTTTGTGCAAAGAGGAGGAGAAGGACTGATCCTAGGATCATTAATCCAGAAGTGAAGGGGATGAGTTTAAACCAGAGGAGGATACCTGCTGCGAAAACAAATGAGATGAAGAGATAGATGTTTTTTTGATGTTCTCTGAATAAATATCTGTATATTACGTAGATTCCATAGAATAAGGGGATGAGTCCAATTTGATAGGTTGCTTGAAGTAATGTAAAATCTTGGAAATAGTTTTGGAGTAGACTTGGAGGGATGTTTAATGTTAGTAATTGTGTTCCATGGAGGAGTAAAGCGTTTCTGAAAATTAAGAATTGTGAGAATATTATGAATAAGGTTGAGAAGATCATCACTTCGTTTTCTGCTTGATTTGTTTGGAGACCTTCCACTTTGATAAAAATATAGTAGAGGACAAATGCTAAGATGTAGATTATTGAGGATGGATGGAGGAGGGCGATTGCTGATATGGTGAGGGCTGCTTTTATTCCATACTTTTTATCATGTTTAATATTTACGAAGTAGTAGAGTGAGAGGAAGAGTAAAGGTATGATAAGAGAGAATACTGAGATGTCGTTTAGGGTAGTTACAAAGAAGATTGGGATGAAGGGTGAGATGACTGCTCCTAATAATGCAATGTTTTCGTTGTTTGTGGATTGTATTACTAATCTGTATATAATGAAGACTATTGAGGAGATGAAGATGTTAGGTAGGATTTTTGCAACTAGATGTAATGGTAGGAAAACGTTGAAAAATGCTAAGACGTACATGAATAATGGATTGAATAATAACGTTCTTCCTGCATGACTTAGGGTGTCTGTGAATAATGGAATTCCCTGATGTGTGATGTGTTCCACTTGTCTTAGAATGAAGTAAGCGTTATCTGAGGAGAAGTTTGCAGTTGAGAAGGCAAACTTTAGTCTTATGGCTAATGTTAAAGCGAAAATAAGCCATAATAGGAAGGTTGAACGTTTCATAGTAGATAATTGTTATTGTTGGTATTTAAAGGTTAGGGATTGTTTTAAAGGGGCTAAAACGGAAATGGCTTGCACAGCAAGCCGACTCTCGCAGTCTTACGACTGCGAGTTGCGTTGTTATTGTTTGGTCTATTTTCATGGTAATGTATATAAACTTTGGACTGTTGTTATAGTTTATGGAGAGGGTTAATTCTGGGAGTGAGGAATTTGATGCATTTCTGAGTGGAGGGTATGAGACTGATTGTATTACTGCAATCTACGGCCCTGCAGGGAGTGGAAAAACTACTCTTTGTTTGTTAGCGGCTATAGGTGCTGTGAAAAGAGGTAAGAAAGTACTCTTTGTTGATACTGAAGGAGGGATTAGTGTTGATCGATTAGGACAATTAGCCTCTGGGGATGGGAGTATTTTAGAACATTGTTTGTTTTTACGGCCTACAACATTTGTTGAGCAAAAAAAACAGATTGAAAAGATAAAAGATATGGTTTCTGATAGTATTGGACTTATTGTATTAGATACAATTGGAATGTTGTATCGTGTAGAGAGAGGACAGAGTTATGATCCCTATGAGATTGATAATGCTCTTGAGAGTCAGATTAGTAGTTTGAGTGAGATTGCGAGAGTTAAGAAAATACCAGTTTTGATTACCAATCAAGTGTATGATAATCTTAAAACTGATAGTGTGAAAATGGTCGGTGGAAATTTATTAGGATATAGTGCCAAGTGTTTGGTAGAGTTGAAGAATTTGACCGGTGGAAAGATTGCATTTTTACGAAAACATAGAAGTCTTGAAAATAGAGAGATGCCGTTTAAGATTATAGAATCTGGATTACAGGTTGAGAAAAAAATAATTTAAGGTAAAGGTCTTCTTTTTAGGATAATTGCTGTAATGATTGCTCCTACAGATAGGATTATTGCAGCGATTGTGAAATCGTGTGATTTTACTATCTTTTCTATAACTGGGATTTGATGGCAAGCATAATCAGAACCACAATAAAATCCTTCTTCACAGTCTGTGTTTGAATTACAATCTCTCGATTCTATGGTTACATAGTATCCAATTATGAGTATGATGATAAGTCCAAAGATAAAGAATCCTGCATTTGCTTTTTTGTTCATTAAATAGGAGAATCAGGGGGCTTTTTTAAGGATTTGTATTTATAATTTAACAGTTAACTTTATAAATACCCTCAGAGTTACTATCTTTATTACCGATACTGCTAAGGTGATAAATATGCAGCATCTTCTTAGTACGGTAATGAACATGTTAGAATGGCTGAAAAAGAACTATTAGTATCACAGGATCAGTACCTAAAATCAGGTATCCATATTGGAACTAAGTTTAGGACTAAGTATATGGCGAGATTTATCTATAAAACTCGACCTGATGGTCTTAGTGTATTAAATCTTCAAGAAATAGATGAACGAATCAAAGTTGCAGCTCAATTTCTTGCTCAGTATGAATCAGAAGACATCCTAATTGTAAGTCGAAGAGAAAATGGATGGAAAGGAGTAAAATTATTTGGAGAATTAACTGGAGCTAAAACTTTTCCAGGACGATACCCTCCGGGCGTTATGACTAATCCTAATTTGAACAAATTTATAGAGCCAAAGATTGTTTTAGTAACTGATGTTTGGCCTGATAAGAATGCAGTAATTGATGCAGTTAAGATTGGAATTCCAGTTCTTGCTATGTGTGATACAAATAATCAATGTAATAATATTGATTTGGTTATTCCCTCTAATAACAAAGGTAAAAAATCACTAGGATTATTCTTCTATATCTTAACAAGAGAAGTTCTTCGAGCTAAAGGTAAATTAAAACCTGATGAAGAGCTTAAGCAGACTATTGAAGATTTTACTGAAGAATAAATTCTGTTAAGGTTGTACTATATGATTCTCTTTGGAGTGTAATTTTTGTAGTTATGGTTGCTTTATTGTTTTCTATGGTTACAATTATGGGTTCTTCTTGAGTGATCGTTATTGTAGGGAATAATTCATTGTTTATACATGTTTCAAATGCTCTTTGTAGGAGGATGGGGTTGTTTTGAAACTTCTCTTCTAGGCAAGTGTGTAGGTAATCATTTACTTGGGCAAACTCTTTTGCATTTTTTGTTTTAATATTGTATGCTTGTCCTGTTTTGAGGTCAGTTGTTGTATCTATAGTTATGAAGATGAATAAGAGTGAAGCTGTTACTATGATTGCTAATGTTAAGTAGAGTGTGATTAGCTTTGTTTGCATATAAGATATTAATTCGAGAAATATTTAAATCTAGCTATTCTTAAAAAAAAGAAAATAAAAAATTAGAAATTTATTCTTTCTTTGGTTCTTCAGTTTCTTCTGGAGATTCTTCAGCTGGTTCTTCAGCAGGAGTTTCTTCAGCAGGAGTTTCTTCACCAAAATCTTCTGAATCTTCAGCGGATTCTTCAGCAGGTTCTTCTGGAGATTCTTCCATAGGTTGTGCTTCTTCAGTTGATTCTTCAGCAGGAGCGTCTGATTCAACTGCACCTTCTGCGTCGCCAACTTTTTCTGCGAAACCTACTTTTCTCAGAACTCTGGTTATTTTAATTCTTACTTCGTCTCCCTCGTTTACACCAGGTACGAACAGAACAAAACCGTCCTTCTTTGCGATACCGTCTCCTTTGGCACCAACTGCTTCTATTTTTACATCTAATTCGTCGCCTTCTCTTACTGGTGGCGTCATTCCAGGTCTTTCGTCATACATTTATATTCACCTTTATTGTCTTTACATTTCTTATGAAATGCATAGAAGTTAGTGGTTAGAATATGTTTATAAAGTTATTTGTTTTGTTCCCAAGCTTCCTTTACTGCTTTAGCTATAACTGGGACAACGTCTTTATTTGTTGCGTAAGGTAGAATTTCATCTTCTGTTGGATTTTCGATTATTCCTGCTAGGGCAATTGCTGCTGCTAGCTTCATATCTTCTGTGATTTTAGTTGCTTTAGCTTCAAGAGCACCTCGAAATATTCCTGGAAATCCTAGTACGTTGTTTACTTGGTTTGGAAAGTCGGAACGGCCCGTTGCAATTACTTTTGCTCCTGCTTCTTTTGCTAAATCTGGTAGTATTTCTGGATCTGGATTTGCCATGGCCATGATTATCGGAGAGGTGTTCATTGATTGAACCATTTCTTTTGAGACGCAATTTTTTACTGAAAGTCCTATGAAAATATCTGAGTTTTTTAATGCTAATTCTAGATTACCTGATTGATCTGTTGTGAATTCAGCTTTGTATTCGTTTACATCTGTTCTTTCTTTTGAAATAATTCCTTTTGAGTCTAGTAAAGTGATGTTTGTAATTCCGTAATTTTTTAACATCTTTCCTACTGCAATACCTGCAGCTCCAGCACCGTTGATTACTACCTTTGCTGATTTGTCTTTGTTTGTGACTTTTAAAGCGTTGATAATTGCTGCTAAACAGACTACGGCTGTTCCGTGTTGATCATCGTGCATCACTGGAATACCTAAGTCTTGTAATTGCGCTTCTATTTCAAAACATTTAGGAGCTTTAATGTCTTCTAAATTAATTCCTCCAAATCCGGGAGCAATGTTTTTTGCTATAAGGATAATTTCCTCTTGATCTTGGGTTGTAGTGCAGATGGGAAAAGCATCAATATCTGCGAAAGCTTTGAATAATGCACATTTTCCTTCCATGACTGGTAGGGATGCTTCAGCTCCAATATTGCCTAGGCCTAGGACTGCTGAGCCATCTGAGATAACTGCTACCGTATTTCCTTTGAATGTATATTTGTAGACGTCTTCTTTGTTCTTTGCTATATATCTGCAAGGTTCTGCTACACCTGGAGTGTATGCTAGTGATAGGTCTTCTTTTGTGTTTAAAGGCATTTTTAAGGAGATTGCTAGTTTGCCTTTTTGTTTCTCATGTAATAGAAGAGATTCTTGTTGTGTATCCATTTAGAGTTGGATTGGTTGTAAGTTTAAAAGAGTTTTGTAATAGAGAATTGGAGAAATACGAAAAAGGTAATGGCTTGCACAGTAAGCCGACTCTCGCAGTCTTACGACTGCGAGTGATTCGCTTGGACTACTGTTCTGAGAAATATGGTAAAATAATTTAGAAGGAGTATTTAAAAAAAGGAAAATAAAAGAAAAAAATAATTAGTTGGTTTATGCCACGTCTTTTAGACCATCAGTCGTGACAAAGAAGTTACACTCACCATCAGGAAGGTTTGGAGCGTCGACAAGTTTGGCAACACGTGATCCTTTCTTACCTTTTCTTAGGTAGAGTCTAAATGTTGAAGCGTGTGCAACAACGTGACCACCAATAGCTTGAGTTGGATCTCCAAAAAAGACATCTGGCTTAGCCATCACTTGGTTTGTTACATAGACACACAGATTATGTGAGTCTGCAAGTTTTAGTAAAGCGTGCATGTGCTTATTCAATTTTTGTTGCCTCACTGCTAATGTGCCACGTCCGATAAACTCTGCTCTGAAATGTGCGGTGAGTGAATCGATGACCACTACTTTTACATCCAATTTATCTTTTGTAATGATATCTTGGATTTTTTCTACTAAAAGCATTTGGTGATCTGAGTTAAATGCTCTAGCCACTTTAATGTTTTTTAGACATTCTTGTGGATCTAATCCTGCTCCTTTTGACAGTTCGATAATTCTCTCTGGCCTGAACGTATTTTCTGTGTCGATATAGACAATAGAACACCCTGGATAGGTTTTTTGGGCATTGATTGCCAATAAATGACCTACCTGGGTTTTTCCTGATCCAAATTCACCAAAACATTCAGTGATAGAACCTGTTTCAAATCCACCAGCCATGAGTTCGTCAAATGATGCTGAACCTGTTGAAATCTTACTAATAGATTTTCTCTTTTCTAATAGGTCTGAACCCGATTCAAAACCCATTTCCATAGAATCTCTTGCTGCATTAATCATTTTTCGTGCAGCAGTCTCTGTTACACCAGCGATTTCAATTAATTCTCCAGGTGTGGATACGGCGACAGCCATAACTCCATTAAATCCTGATTCTTCTAATTTCGAAACCGTTGCAGCCCCTACACCAGGTAGGTCCTCGATTTTCATCTCTTTTTTTTCCATTTTTATTATTTGTTTTACAGTCATTGTAATCATCCTCCGTTTATTAATATTGTTGTGTTATAGTTTTAAAAAAATAAAAAAAATTGGAAAGTAGCTTTATGCTACTTCCTCTGCAATTCCAGGGCCTTGAGTAAGAGATACATGCTCATAGGCCTTCGTCAGGACTAAAGATACCCGAGGGATGTCTGTAGTTCTGAAAGAAGTTGTATTCTTCCAATTACCTTCTTTGTCTTTATAACCCCGTGATAGTGTTATAGACTTGTAGGCAAAGGTTTCACCTGTTTTTTTAGTGCCTTCGTTATTCCAAACTGAAGCACTGATTCCGCCCGCTCTGAATTGAGTCTCTGGCTGTTTATTTGTATTTTCGTTTTTTATTTCCATTTGTATTACCTCTTCCTTGTCGGATTTTTTTTCAAACTCCCCTTCGTTATGAGCTGACAGCAAACTTATTTTGGGCCCTGCTGCTCAAGTAATGCTCCAGGGAGCGAGGTTGACCGGAATTATTAGTTCCGATCTGTATAATAGGTAGATTTGGTGGTTTAAATAGTCTACCCGTGGTTGTCTTGTGGTTGTGGTTAAAATTTACGAGAATTAGGGTGATTTTCGGAAGAATTGTGGTTTTTGAGGGTTGGAATAGACATTAGAATAATTTTAATACAATCAGTGCAAATAGAATTATTGTGAAGGCTTTTTCTACTATTGATCCTGTTGTTATAGGGCCGTGCATTCTTGCTTTGAGGGGCCAAAAGGGTTGGATACCTTGTTTTGTTGTTGCGTCTAAGAATAGGTGAGACATGTATCCGATGAAAATTGCAACAGCTGTTTTGAACGAGAAAATGTTTATGAAGAGTGCTAAGAGGATGGCAAAGGGAAGTGAGTGATAGATTCCTCTGTGGCCGAACAGGAATTTGCTTAGTCCAGGTAGGAGGGGAACTCTTCTTCCTAGATATGATTTTGTTTCATCAAGGTCTGGGAGGAGTGCTCCGACAAGGATGAAAAAAATGAAGAATATGCCTCCTCCGAAATAGCTTTTTGTATATAATGCGAGGAGTAATGCGAATAGGAGATGTGAGTGGTAATTCATGATGCGTTTTCTTCGATAACTTCTTGTTCAGGTTGTTTTTGTTCCTCTGGTGGAATCTCTGTTGGAGTTTCTACAGGAGGTGTTACTGGTTCTGGTGTTTGGGCTGGTGGAGGAGTTGGTTCTTGAACAGGAGTAGGTGTTGGTTCTTGAGTAGGGGCTGGTTCTGGAGTTACTTCAGGAGTTGGGGCTGGTTCTGGAGTAGCCGGTGTTTCAGGAAGAGGTGCTACTGCAGGAGCAGGTTGCTCTTGTAGTTTTTTTAGCTCATCTTCTGGATTCACATCTTTGTGGACTAACTCTGCTACAAACTCTATTCTATCAAATTGTTCATTATGATTTACTCTGCCTTGGAATTTTACAATATTTCCAAGCAGTTCTGTTTTGACTGCTTCAAAGGTAGTAGGATTTTCTCTATAGGTGAGAAATTCTTCATGTGTTTTTCCTACAAGATTAGTTGCTTGATTTCTAAAGCAAGTGATTCTGATATTTCCTGTTCCATCATCTAAGAATGCATTTAATACGTATGAATAGGTAGGAGTTACTGCGCCGTGTTGTTGGCAGACATATTGGTCATTCTCTGGTTTTGCCCTCTTATTACAGGTTGGGCAGATTTCAAAAAAGTGTGGATCGTATACTTGGACAATTGTGCCGACTAATTCTGAGTTCACATCTTCTTTGGATAATTGAGCCACTTGTTTTCTAGAATATGTTCTTGTTTGTTCTGGGACTGTTCCAATAGTTTCTCCTTCTGGATTTGGAGTTATGGTTGATTTATCATTTAAGTGGACTTCAAGTCGGTTGTTGTTATTTTTTACATATCCGTTTGATATTTTGGCAATCATAGTTGGTTGGAGGTTTGTTATTTCTTCTGCTTTTGATCCCCAACAGACAACTCTGATAACACCTGTTTCGTCTCCCAGCATGAATGATCCGACTTTTCCAGATCCTCTTGTGGTTGTGAATTCTTTTATATCATATACTGCTTGGATTTTTCCTACTGTTTCTACATCTCTCATGCCAGAGAGGATGTTTTTAATTTCTAATCTTCCAGAGGTTTTTTCTATAAGTTTAACTCCTAATTGGTTTGCGATAATATGAGCAGCTCCTTCTTTGCTGATGAGGCCTGATAATTGTTTTAGTTTGTCGTCTATTTTAGCTTGTATATCGGTATCAGAAATATTAGTAGAAGTTTTTATTTTTTCTATAATTTGATCGTATGGTATTTGAATAATTTTGTACACCCCAGTTTTTAATTATTATATTTTGTTAAATTATTGGGAGGTGGGGTTGTTTATATAGTTTGTTGTTGTGGAGTTTATGGTTAGGGATTTGATAGGTCAATTAGGTATTTGTAGGTTGGGTTCTTGAATTTCTTTGAGGAATAGTCAAGATATTTCTGAGAAGTATCTGTAATTGTGAATCTTACAATGCCGTTAAATGTACCTGGTTCTTTATTTCCTTTTAGGTCGAATTTATCTTCTCTAGCTGGTACAACAAAATGTCTGGATATACATCTCGCTACTTCTATGTCATCTATTCCGTTAGGTTGAGCTATTCCCAGGCATGTTTTGAATGGATCCACTTCTTGGAGTAATAAAAACATTATATCTTGGTTTCTTTCTGCATTAAAATCGATTGACTGCACTGAAGTGGGTTTAGGATGCCTGTAGAATAGCTGAGGATCTAAGTTATCAACCAGTATAAATTCGTCAGTTGTTACTTTGACTGTGAGTGGATTAAATTCGAGGGGTTCAATACTGTATAAAGTGGTGGAGGGAAATGTTCTTGCCCTATGCTCTAATCTCGCATTTGTAGCTGTTGGTTGATAGATATTAAAAAAAGCATCCTTGATATGTGATTCTAGATATTCCTTTAGATCATTTTTTGAAATGTAGGTGATACAGGGTGCTCTATCTTTGAAAATATATTTATATCCATTATCCTCGTCACATGTATCAAGTCCTCCTCTCTCTGCTAGGTCAAATACAACTTTGTAGGTAGATTGTCTGAGTACTGTATCAAAATCAAACATTATGTTTTCTACAGCAACATATGCGTCGACAATTGCCTGAGGGTTCTCGCTAATTGTCTCGTCGAACCCTCCTCTGAGCCTTTCTTTTGTAACAACAACAATAACTGAGAGTATCATAAATACAAAAATCAATACAAGTAATATGTTAAATTGTCCTTTTTTCATGATAGTGTTCCTGTAATCTCATCAACATATAATTCAAGTTGGATTTCGTATTTTTTTCCATTAACCATATAAGGATATGTAGTCTGTATGTCATTGATTTGTATTTTTACAATTTCGCCACTTGGCACAATTCTCAGTATTTGGGTGCCATCCTTGGTAATCTTGTATCCTCTTGCAGTCAAGAATGGTTTTGTAATTAACTGCAGAAATTCATCGTGTATCACAAGATGCTTGATTAATTCGTGTATCACAAGATCATCATATGTTGAATCTGGCAGTAGAGGTAAGATGTCTATTACTTTTATCTTTGTATCTTCAATTTCGACCTCTATGTCAAGAGCTGCTCTTAACTCTCTGTCAACCATTTGGCTAGTGATTGGGGATGAGCTTATTGATGCTTGGATTGGCGATATAGAGCTTTTGACCAAAGCTAAAATAATGACTACAAATAGAATGAATACTATATATGCCCAGAGATCAGCTACTGCGATTGCCATAAATCCTTTTTTCTTCATGATATCACCTTGGGCTTGAATACTGTTACCTCAAGCGTAATTTTTTCATTCCAGTCTATTGAATTTAAGGTGTATCTTCTTTTCACTTTTGCGATTGGTCGAGATGAAAATCTCAACGTTTTTGTTTTAGCAAAAGTTTCATAGGATTGCAATTTTTTATCGTTATAGATGAGTTCTTGTCTTTTATTGTTTTGGATTAAGACTATTCTTGCTGCTAGACGTTGATTTGTAGGCTTATCGATATCATCATAGAAAATTATTTTTTTTAATTGGGCTTCTGTAGCTTTTTTAGTATCAAACTTTTGAGTATCGATAATATGAGGGTATACTCTGTCTGTTGCAGTGTCGAAATATGCTATACCTTCCTTGTGATTTAGGATT